>Ga0172379_10006106_pt1 | contig 16360 bp, 11 predicted proteins | sample GrowelOW334metaG_FD_119756 | JGI IMG/M metagenome (GOLD analysis project Ga0172379, IMG submission 119756) | Groundwater microbial communities from an aquifer near a municipal landfill in Southern Ontario, Canada - Groundwater well OW334 metaG | ecosystem: Environmental > Aquatic > Deep... | reverse complement strand
TGAGTCCAATCTTTTTGGGAATTTCTGGAGTTTTGGGTAGTATTTTACAATCATTCAAACGTTTTTTTGTTTATTCAATCGCTCCAATTTTTTATAATCTTGGCATTATTATTGGTGCTTTATTTTTCAGTCGTTTTGTTGGTGTTTACGGTTTGGCTTTGGGTGTGGTTTTTGGTGCTTTGCTGCACATGGCAATTCAAATTCCATCGGTGATGTCTTTGGGCTATCGCTACAGATGGGTTTTTGATTTAAAAAATAAAGGCTTGCAAAAAATTCTCAAAATGATGGTGCCTCGGACTTTGGGTTTAATTATTTCTCAAATTAATTTTTTTGTCGTGACAATTATCGGTTCGACTTTGGCCGCTGGCAGTATTACCATTTTTAACCTCGCAAATAATATTCAAAGCTTTCCTCTAAGTCTTTTTGGCGTCACTTACGCCATTGCGGTTTTTCCGACTTTATCTGAATTGGCTAATGATAAAAAAAGGTTTGTTTCAACTTTTTCATTGGTTACCAGACAAATTTTATTTTTAATCATTCCGTCAACTGCCCTTTTAATTGTTTTACGCGCCCAGGTGGTTCGGGCGATTTTAGGCAGTGGCCGGTTTGACTGGGAAGATACGGTTTTAACTTTGCAAGCCGTTACTTTTTTTGCCATCAGTTTGTTTGCCCAGGCTTTAATTTTGGTTTTAGCCCGAGCGTTTTATGCCCAAAAAGACAGCAAAACGCCATTGTATACCGGCGCCATTGCCGCTATTTTTAATATTGTCGCGGCAATCAGCTTGGGCAAAATTTTTGGCGTGGTCGGCTTGTGTTTAGCTTTTTCTTTATCTAGTATTTTAAATTTTATTTTATTATTTTTGGTTTTACATTATCGTTTAGGTAAACTTGACGGTGAAAAAATTGTTTTTTCAACCGGTAAAATTTTAGTGGCTACCTTTATGCTTGCCATCGTTGCCCAAGCGGTTAAATATCCAATTGAGAAAATTTTAGGCACCACCACTTTTTTTGGCATTGCCACCCAGGCAACCGTTGCCTCGATTTTTGGTCTGGCAGTCTATATTTTAATTTGTTGGTTGCTTAATAGCGAAGAACTAAGTTTATTTATCCAAGCGGTTAAGAAAAAATTATTAAAAAATCCCGAGTTGCCTAAAGAAATTATTGAGCAGGAAAAAATTACCACCTAGCTATGAAAAATATTAGAAACTTTTGCATTATTGCCCATATTGATCACGGTAAATCGACTTTAGCCGACCGCTTTTTGGAATTGACCGCTACGGTTTCTAAGCGAGAAATGAAAGACCAGCTTTTGGATCAAATGGATATTGAGCGCGAAAGGGGAATTACCATTAAGCTAGCACCGGTTAGGATGAATTGGCACGATTATGAATTTAATTTAATTGATACGCCCGGCCACGTTGATTTTAGCTATGAAGTTTCACGCAGTTTGGCCGCGGTTGAAGGCGCAATTTTATTGGTTGATGCCACGCAAGGCGTTCAAGCCCAAACTGTCGCTAATCTTTATTTAGCTTTAGAGCAAGATCTGACAATTATTCCGGTGATTAATAAAATTGATCTGCCTAACGCCGAGGTGGAAAAAGTTAAACATGAAATTTGTCAGTTAATCGGCTGTCACCCAGAAACGATTTTAGCGGCTTCAGCTAAAACCGGTTTGGGCGTTGAAGCGATTTTAAATCGGGTAATTGAAAAAGTTCCACCGCCAAAAGAAAAATCCGAGCAACCTTTACGGGCGCTGATTTTTGATTCAAAATTTGATGAATATCGAGGAATTATTGCCGAAATTCGGGTAATGGAAGGTGAAATCAAAGCCGGCGATAAAATCAATTTTTTTTCCACTCAAAAAAATACCGAGGTTTTGGAAGTTGGCTATTTTAGCCCAAAATTTACCAAAACGCAAAGTCTTAAATCGGGCGAAATCGGTTATGTCGTAACCGGTCTGAAAGAAATTGATTTATGCCGAGTGGGTGACACAATTATTTTTTCTGGCAGCGACGCCAAGCCTTTGGCCGGTTACAAAGAGGTTAAACCAATGGTTTTTGCCGGTTTATTTTGTAAAGAAGGCGATCAATATTCCAAACTCCGAGAAGCGATTGAAAAATTAAAATTAAACGACAGCTCTTTGAGTTATGAGCCGGAAAATTCCCAGGCTTTGGGTTTTGGTTTTCGTTGTGGCTTTTTGGGTTTGTTGCATCTGGAAGTGGTTCAGGAAAGACTTAAACGGGAATATTCTTTGGATTTAGTGGTGACTGTGCCAAGCGTTGCCTATCAAATCAAACTAAAAAACGGTGAGGATATCACCATTCACAGTCCGCAAGAACTGCCACGACCGGAAATTTTGGATAAAGTTTTTGAGCCGATTATGTTAGTTGATATTTTTTCACCCAAAGAATATTTGGGTCAAATAATGCAACTGGTCGCTGCCAAGCGCGGTCTTTATTTAAATACCGAATATTTGGACGAAAGTATTGCCGTTTTACATTACCATGTGCCGTTAACCGCCTTGTTGGTTGATTTTTATGATAAGCTTAAAAGCGTTTCCTCTGGCTACGCTTCGCTAAATTATGACTTTTTAAATTATGCACCAACCGACATTGTTAAGCTTGACGTTTTGGTGGCTGAAGAAAAAGTCGAGGCTTTAAGCTCGATTGTTTATCGAGATGAAGCTTATTATGTCGGTAAAAAAATCGTTGAATCTTTGAAAGAAAATTTGCCCAGACAAATGTTTGTGGTAAAAATTCAAGCCGCGGTTGGCGGTAAAGTACTTGCGGCTGAAAGAATTTCAGCTTTAAGAAAAGATGTGACAGCCAAGCTCTATGGCGGTGATTATTCCCGCAAAAGAAAACTTTTGGAAAAACAGAAAAAAGGCAAAAAGAAAATGATGGAACGCGGCCATGGCACAGTTGATATTCCGCCTGAAGCTTTTTTGGCGGTTTTAAAACGATAAAATTTACCCCGGCTGCTAGCCGGGGTTTTACTTTAATTTCTATTTGAGCTTGAGATATTTTTTAAATAAAGTTTTGTAAATACAACCCCTGGTAACAACGCCAATTAGTTTATCATCTAAAACCACCGGGATCCGGTGAATATTTTTTGCCATCATGATTGCACCGACTTTCATCACGTAGTCATCCGGGCTAACTGAGATTACATCCTTAGTCATAATTTCGCCGACTGTTTTGTCTAGTTTATATTTAATATCTTTTTCCTGGGCTTCGTAATCGGTAAAAATCGTTGGCGACTCGTAAAAATCATTGTAACTGGGATAAAAAGATTTATAAATATCTTTTTCTGAAATAATTCCAAGCAACTTATCCTGACTGTCAATTACCACCAGGCCACTGGCTTGTTTTTTAATCATTAAGGCCATAGCTTGCCGTAATGTCTTTTCCTGACTGATAGTGTAAATTTTTTTGTACATTACCTGGCGGATTTTCATAATTTTGGAATTATTTGATTAAAATGACGGCGCGATTGTCCAAATAACCATTGAAAGAATAGTGGCGATTGCCAATACCAGCCAGACGGCTTTTTGCCATTTTTTTGTTTTTTTGGCCATATTTTAAGCTAAATATTAAGATTTTTTCCATTTTCATTCTACCATTTTATCTTTTTGGCGTAAAATGGTAAAATTAATCTCCAATATCCAGATTAAGGAATAAATTTATATGGCTAATAATAAGCGCTGGCAAGTCAGCCAATCAATTACAGAAGAATTTATCAATAAATTTCCGGAACTCAATCCGATTATTTTGCAGTTACTTTTTAATCGGCAACTGACCAGCCAAGAAGCGATTGATCAATTTTTGAATCCTGATTACGCCCAAAATATTTTTGATCCGTTTTTGTTTATGGACATGGAAAAAGCGGTTAGTCGGATTTTAGAAGCAGTAGCAAAAAAGCAAAGTATTGTGGTTTACGGCGATTATGACGCTGATGGTGTTTCTTCCTCGGCGATTTTAATGGAGGTTTTGAAAAATCTAGGCGCCAAAGTTGATATCTATATTCCTTATCGTGAAACCGAGGGTTATGGTCTAAACAAAGAAGCCGCCAAAGAATTGGTCAAAAAGAAAGTTGATTTACTAATTACAGTTGATTGTGGAATTTCCAACAAAGCAGAAATTGAAATTTTAAACCAGGGCAAAATAGACGTTATTGTCACCGATCATCACCATGAGCCGCCGGTTTTGCCAAACGCATTTGCAATCATTAATCCTCATTTGGCTAAAGAAAAATATCCCTACAAAAATTTAGCCGGTTGCGGCGTGGCTTTTAAAGTGGCCCAAGCAATAATGCAAAGGCAAAAATCATATGAAGTCAATCAACTGCCGGAAGGGTTTGAAAAATGGCTTTTGGATTTGGTCGCCATTGGCACGATTGCCGATTTGCAGCCGTTGCTTGGCGAAAATCGCGTTTTGGTTAAATACGGTTTGATTGTTTTACAAAAAACCAAGAGATTGGGACTTTTGAAAATGATTGAAAAAATGAGCAGTAAATTAACGCAAATCGATGAGCGAGTGGTTGGTTGGCAAATTTGTCCCAGACTCAATGCGGCCGGCCGACTTAATCATGCCAGTTCCGCTTATGAGCTTTTAATTACTGAAGATGCCAACGAAGCCGAAAGACTGGCTTTGGAATTAAATCAAACCAATCAACAAAGGCAACAATTAACCGATCGAATTAACCAGCAAGCCAGAGAAATATTAGGCGAAGTCAAAGATGAAAAAATCTTGATTGCCGTCGGTGATGGCTGGCCAACCGGTGTGGTTGGTTTGGTCGCTGGACGTTTAACTGACGAATACAGCCGGCCGAGTTTAATTATTAGCCGCTATAATAATGAAATTATCGGTTCTGGCCGCAGTATTGCCGATTTTAATATCATTGAAGCGATTGAAAAAAATAACCAATTTTTATCCCGTTACGGCGGCCACGCTCAAGCGGCCGGCTTTACTTTAAAAGATGAAGCTAATTTGCAAAAATTTATTGAGGCAATGAAAAAATCCGCCGAAAGTCAGCTGGCCGGCAAAAAAATTGCTCCGCTTTTGAAAATTGATGCTGAAGTAAAACTTGAAGATGTTAATTGGGCTTTGTTTGAAGAGCTGGAAAAATTCATTCCTTATGGTGAAGGCAATTATAAACCAAGGTTTTTAGCTTCTGATTTGACTATTGCCGATCTGCAAACTTTGGGTAATGATGGCAAGCATTTGCGGCTGATGGTAAACCATAAAACCGCGGCAATTCGCAAAACTATCGGTTTTTGTTTTGGCAATTGGTGTGAAAAATTAAAAAAAGGGGATAGAGTTGATTTGGTTTTTGAAGTTGATATAAATGAGTGGAATGGTAATCGCGAGTTACAACTTAAAATTGTTGATTTAAAAATCCATGAATAATTATAGTCTATGACAATTTTAAGTGAAATATTCAGTATATTTATTCTTGGTTTAATCGGCGGCGCTAATCCCGGTCCGTTGATAATATCTTGCTGCTCGGAATCTTTGCGCCTAGGTTTTATTAAAAGTCTAAAAACGATTGTCTGGGGTTTAATTGCTGAATCGGCCGTGGCCATTGTTGTACTGGTTTTGATTTTTAATCTTAATCCACCAGCGCAAATTTTTTATTTTATTGGCCTATGTGGTGGTCTTTTTTTGATTTATTTGGCTTATCAAGTTTCTAAAATAAATTCAATCAGTGAACAAGGCGCCAGACTCTTTACCTTTAAAAAAATTCTTATTTTAACCGTGCTCAATGGTTCATTTTGGCTTTTTTGGCTAACCATTTGTATTCCGCTGGCATTTGAAGCCAATAAAATTTTACCCTTTGGTCAATGGCTGTTTTTATTAATTTTTGAATTTGGTTGGTTGGTAGCAACGGTGGCAATTGTTTTTATTTTTTCACGATTTAGAAAAATTTTAAATAACAAAAAAGTCATAAAAATTGTTTATAGTTTTATGGCATTGATCTTATTGTATTTTGCCGTTAAAATGATTTTAAGTAGTAGTATTAATCTTTGGCTATTATATGGTAAATAAAGTAACAATTTTTACTGATGGCGGTGCCAGGGGTAATCCCGGACCGGCGGGGATTGGCGCGGTAATAAAATATGACAATCAGGTTTTGAAATTAAAAAAATATATCGGCCACGCCACCAATAACCAAGCTGAATATCAAGCGGTAATTTTAGGCTTGGAAAAAGCCAAAGAATTGGGCGCTTTAGAGGTGGATGTTTTTTTGGACAGCGAATTGGTTCAGCAACAATTATCACAAAAGTATAAAGTAAAAAATGCCGATTTAGGTGCTTTGTTTGTTAAAGTTTGGAATTTAGCCATGAATTTTAAAAAAATCAAATATACTCATATTTATCGGCAGGATAATAAATTAGCCGATAAGCTGGTTAATGAAGCCATCGACGAAGGTCTTGGTAAAAATTAAGTAACTAAAAAACATCTTTAGCTTTTGGCAAGATGTTTTTTGTTGTCCAAGCAAACTGATAAGCCGAATTCTGTTCTCAATTTACATTGAGAGATGGTCATCTATCTGGGCCTAATGTTGCCATTAAGCTCAAGCTGCCTACCTTATTTGGCATTGCACCTGGCAGGGGTTTACCACGCAGACCGTCACCGGTCATTCGCGCGTGAGCTCTTACCTCACGTTTTCAACCTTACCGGTTCCGAATAAATCGAAACTTAGGCGGTATGTTTTCTGTTGCACTTGCCCTAGATTTTGTAATAGAACACAAGTCTTAAGCACTTCTATTCTTTTACTTATATCCGGCTCCCGTTAGGAGTTGCCTGAAATGGTGTTCGGACTTTCCTCTCTGACATAAAGTCAGAGCGACCATCTGGTTTACTTGGACAAAAATTATCATAGCACAAAAAAATATGATTGTCAAGGCTAAATTGATTTTTTATTAATTTTCTGATAGAATAATACTAATAAATAATGTATAAATTAAGGCCTACCTTAAATTATTTAGTATTTCCAAAATATTTATATATGAAACGTTCAGAACTTTTATTCACCGCCATTAAGCCGCCCTTGGATTATTTAGCTTTGATTTTGGCGGGTCTGGCCGCCTACGCCATTCGTTATCTGCCAAGTGTTCAAAATATTAGGCCGGTAATTTTTAATTTATCATTTACTGATTATTTCAGTTTAGTCTTATTAATCTCGGCTTGCTGGTTGGGAATTTTTGCTTTAATCGGACTTTATAATTCTCGGGGTATAAAAAAACTGCGAGAAGAAATGGCTAAAGTATTTGTTGGTTGCTTAGCCGGTTTAGCTTTGATTTTGGCGGTAATGGTTTTTTCGCGTTATCTATTTGATTCACGTTTTATTATCTTAACCGGTTGTTTTTTGGCTTTAGTATTTGTCGGCGCCGAAAGATTGATAATTAGGCTGCTAAAAAGATTCGCTTATCGATTTGGTATAGGGGTTTATCGAGTGGCAATCTTTGGTAATGTCACAATTGCCACTTTACTAAAAAATGAATTTAATGATCATTTGTCTTTAGGTCATAAAGTGGTGGCTGAATTTGAACTTTTTAACGAAGAAATTGCTGATAAACTAAAGCAGATGGTAGCAGCTGACGCCGTCGATGAAATTATTGCCATTAATCCAAGCACTGATCCGACCATGGCGCTTGATTTAATTAATTTTGCCAATGAAAATCATTTAGATTTTAAATACACAGCTGACTTTTTAGGCACTCAATTGACCAATTTAGAGGTTGCCACCTATGCCGGCACGCCGGTAATTGAAGTCAAAAAAACCCGGCTTGACGGCTGGGGTCGGATCAATAAAAGAACTTTTGACATTATTATTTCTTCGATTCTTGCTATTTTACTGTTACCAGTTATGTTATTGGTGGCCATAGCAATTAAATTAGATTCACCCGGACCGGTATTTTTTAAATATAAAAGAATTGGTCAGTTTGGCAAAAGTTTTACCTACTTCAAATTTCGCTCAATGATTAAAGACGCTCATCAATATCGTTTTGATCCGGAATTTTTAGCCCAGCAAAAAAATTTAAGGCAAGGTTCACCAATGATGAAATTCAAAGCTGATCCCAGAGTGACCCAAGTTGGAAAATTTATTCGTCGCTTTAGTATTGATGAATTACCCGAATTATTCATTGTCATTGTCGGCAAAATGAGTTTAGTTGGTCCGCGGCCTCATGAAATTGAGGAGGTGGATAAATATCAGCGCCATCATAAAAAATTATTAACCATTAAGCCGGGCATTACCGGTTTAGCTCAAGTTTCCGGCCGCTCAGATTTAAATTTTGAAGATGAGGTAAAGCTTGATACTTATTATATTGAAAATTGGTCGCTTGGTTTAGATTTACAAATTTTATTTAAAACGCCCTGGGCGGTAATTTCTCGTCGGCAAACATTATGAAAATCGCTTTAGTTCACGATCATCTTATCCAAGAAGGCGGCGCTGAAAGAGTGTTGCAAGTTTTGGGTGAAATTTGGCCCCAAGCGCCAATTTACACTTTGCTTTATGATACCGAAAAGCTCGGACCGCTTTTTGGCAATAAGGAAGTTAAAACTTCATTTTTACAGCAATGGCCGGGCGCCTTAAAGCACTATCAATGGTTTTTGCCTTTAATGCCAACCGCTACCGAAAGCCATGATTTGATGGATTATGATGTGGTAATTTCTAGCTGCTCAGCTATGGCCAAAGGGATTATTACCAGATCCAATACTTTGCATCTTTGTTATTGCCATACGCCGACGCGCTATTTATGGTCGGATACTCATCGTTATGTTGAAGAAATTAAGTATAATCGAATTGTTAAAAAAATGATTCCGATGGTTTTAACAAAATTACGCGGCTGGGATCAATTGGCCGCCCAACGAGTTGACACTTTTATTGCCAATTCAAAAAATGTTTCAGATCGAATTAAAAAATATTACCGCCGCGACAGTCTTATTATTCATCCACCGGTGACAACCGATGAATTTCAAATCGCTCCAAAAATTGAGCGCTACTTTTTGACCGGTGGCAGGCTAGTAGCTTATAAAAGATTTGATATTGCCATTTCGGCTTTTAATCGGCTTGGGATTCCTTTAAAAATTTTTGGCACCGGACCGGAAGAAACTAAATTAAGACAACTAGCTAAACCAAATATTGAATTTGTCGGCAAAGTCAGCCAAGAACAATTAGCCAAACTTTACTCTCAAGCAACCGCCTTTGTTCACCCGCAAATTGAGGATTTTGGCATCACAGCCGTTGAATCAATGGCCGCCGGCCGGCCGGTGATTGCTTTTGCTGCGGGTGGCGCTTGTGAAACGGTAGTGGAGAAAAAAACCGGCAAATTTTTTGATGAACAAACTTGGGAAGCTTTAGCTGACACTATTGTTCGCTTTAAACCCGAAGATTACAATCCTTTAGAAATTAAAGCTTATGCTGAGCAGTTTGGCATCCAAAGATTTGAAACGGAAATGAAAAATTTGGTCGAAACCGAATTGGAAAAAATCAAAAGTTCCCAAATTAAGTGTGGCTTTTAAAAAAAAGACCGATGCTCACGAAGTGTCATCGGTTTTACTAGCTGAGGGCATGGCTTTTCGGTACGAAAGCCATGCAAAGAACGAGAGCCCGGTAAATGGGTAATCGACCAATAGGGCGATGGTTGGCCAGGGGGTACTTTTTATCTCGGCCGGAAGAAACATTATCACAACATAGCCGATCAGACCAACAATTGCCAGAAAGCCAAACAGCTTACTTCGCCAGTTAAACATGGTATTTCTGCCCTCCGCGGCGAGTTAGAGTTAAGGAGCTCCAGATACTCCAAACCAAGCATATTATAGCTTTTTAATAGAAATTGTCAACTATGAAAATTGGCGTTGATATTCGCTGTTTAATGGAAGCTCGCTACTCGGGAATCAGCGAATATGCCTACAATTTAATTAATCACTTACTAAAAATTGATCAGAAAAATCAATATTTTTTGTTTTACAATTCAAATAAAGTTTCAAAGTTACCGGAATTTAATTACCCAAATGTTAAGTTTTGCGGTTTTCACTATCCGAATAAAATTTTTAATTTAGCCTTAAGATTTTTAAAAATCGCCAAAGTCGATAAAATGATTGGCGGCGTTGACGTGTTTTTGATTCCTAATTTTTTATTTTTGAATCTTTCAAAAGATTGTAAAAAAGTTTTAATCATCCATGATTTATCCTTTGAACTTTATCCGGAATTTTTTACCTTAAAAACCAGACTTTGGCACAAACTGATTGGTCCCAAAAAAATGTGTGAACAAGCCGATCAAATTATTGCCATTTCCGAAAATACCAAAAATGATATTGTAAAAATTTATGGCATAAATCCAGCAAAAATAAAAGTGATTTATCCGGGAATTAGTGAAATATTTTTTCAACCTACCGGCGAACAAAAAATTGCCAAAATAAAAAATAAATTTAGTTTAAATCAAGATTATATTTTTTATTTAGGTAATTTGGAGCCAAGAAAAAATGTTCAGACTTTGATTTTGGCTTTTGAAAAAATGGCTAACCCGTCGCTGGAATTGGTAATTGCCGGCACTCAAGCTTGGAAATATAAAACCATGTATCGACTATGGCAAAAATCTAAATTTAAAGACCAAATCAAATTTTTAGGCTACGTTGACGCTGCTGATAAGCCAGCTTTATATGCCGGAGCAAAAATGTTTGTTTATCCGTCAATTTATGAAGGTTTTGGTCTGCCACCGTTGGAAGCCATGGCTTCGGGAACGCCGGTAATTACCAGTTTTAATTCATCATTGGTTGAAGCGGTCGATCAAGCCGGGCTATTGGTTGACCCAAATAACTACAACGAATTGGCCCAAATTATGACCAAACTTTTAGCTGATCAAAAGCTACAAGACTTTTTAAAAGCTAAGGGGATAAAAAGAAGCCAACAGTTTAATTGGCCAAAAACCAGCCAACAAATTTTAGATTGTTTAAAATAATCCATGAAAATTGTCATTGATGCCAGAATGTACGGTGCCCAATCAACCACCGGCATTGGCGCTTACATTAAAAATTTAACTGATCAACTTTTTTTAATTGATCAAAAAAATGAATATGTTTTACTAATGAAAGAACCTGCCTATTCCGAATTTATTGTTCCCAACCTGAGGATAAAAAAAATTAAAGTTGACATACCTTGGTACAGCTTAAGTGAGCAAATTAAATTGCCCTGGATTTTATTGCGCCAAAAAGCCGATTTGGTTCATTTCCCGCATTTTAACGCTTCAATTTTTTATCCCAAAAAATTCATTGTTACCATTCATGACATCACGCCGAAATTCTTCCCCGGACCTTTGGCCAAAAAAAGGTTAATTAGAAAATGGGGCTATGATTTTATTTTTAAAACCACTCTGAAACGCGCCGATAAAATTATTGCCATTTCCGAACACACCAAAAAAAATCTAATTGACAATTTTTCGGTTAACAAAGATAAAATTATTACCACTTATCTGGGTGTTAGTCCGGAATTTATGGTGCCAAAATCCGAGAAAGAAATTTTAGATCTAAAAACCAAATACAAAATTACCAAGCCTTTTATTTTTTATGTCGGCGTTTGGCGCGATCACAAAAATTTACCGGGATTAATTTTTGCCTTTGATGAATTAAAAAACCATTACCAACTTGATTGTCAGTTGGTTTTGGGCGGTAAACAAGATTTTCGCTATCCGGAAATTTCGCAAGCGATAAAAAATTCAAAGCACAGAAGTGACATTATTTTACCCGGATTTATTGCTGAAAATGAATTAATTGCTTTTTACCAAGCGGCCAAACTGTTTGTACTACCGTCTTTTTGTGAAGGTTTTGGTTTGGTGGCTTTGGAGGCAATGGCTTTAGGCACGCCGGTTGCCGGATCCAATACCACCAGTTTGCCAGAAATTTTACAAGATGCCGCCATTTATTTTAATCCAAAAGATCATTTAGCTATGGCTAAAGTTTTTAATCAAATTTTAACTGACAAAAATTTGTATCAAGACTTAAAAACCAGGGGATTAGAACAGGTAAAAAAGTATAATTGGACAAACTGTGCCAGCCAAACTTTAAATATTTACCAATCGTGACACTTTGTGGTATAATATAGCCGTATCTTTTACTAAATCAACACCCATGATAGAAAAAACAAAATTAAAAACAAAAACCCCAAAAAAAGCCGTTAAAAAAACGGTTAAAAGTGCGGTTAAAAAACCAGCCATTAAGAAAATTTCAGCGAAATCGGTTAAAAAAGAAATTGAACCGATAATTTTAGCTAAGCCGGCACTAAAGCCTTTGGTTGAAATAAAAAAAGAAGAACCAAAAACCGATTTATTGGTAAAAATTAATCAATACAATCAGTCGCCTCATTTAATTAATCTAAAAAACCCCTACAATAACTCGGACCAAAACCAGCCAACTGCTAAATCAGCGATTGTCAGTCGACCAAAATTTAATCAATCATCGGCGGTTAAGCCACCTAAAGATTTTCCCAAAAGATTAAAAACCTTAGGGATTGATTTTTCGGCAACCAAAAAAGAAAAATTCAACCTTTTTGATTGGCTTGGTCTAACCAGCCTGTTTCAATTGATTACCCAGCCATTTAAAAAACCCCAACCAAGAATGTTGTATCGCAAGCCTTTGAATTTTGCCAATCCAACGCCGGTTTACAATCCGGTTTCAATTTCTCAGACGGTTAGAGAAATCGAGGAAGAAGTGGAAGATGTCTTTGCCAAGCCCAGTCGTAAAAAAATATTTAATAATTTCTATTTACCGGCCGATTGGGCACAAAAACTTGCCACCTTTGTTATAGTGTCAATCATTTTGGTCTCGCCCTTGCAGGCTTTCACTTATTATCAAGATTTAAGCAATACCAAAGACCGAATTTTAATTGCCACCAATGAGGCGATTGAAAATCTTAAATCCGGCCAGCAAGCGGCCGTTAATATGGATTTAAATGGCGCCAACAGCCAATTTGGTTTAGCGCGTCTTAATTTTTTATCCGCTGAAAATGAAATCGGCCAGCTTAACGCTTTGACAAGCGAAATTTTAAAAATCATCCCCGGACTGAATAAAACCGTCAGCACCGGTGTCACTATGCTGGAAGCCGGTAAAATTATTGCCGAAACCGGCGAAATTTTAGCCGATAGTGGTCAAAATTTTATTAACAATAAAAATGATATCAAAGGTTACTTTCAATCACTGATTAGTTTAGATGCTAATTTAAAACTAGCAATAACAAAATTTAACGAGGCAAAAACTAAAATTGAAAAAATTCAGCCTAACGATTTGCCGGCTGAGCACCGCGAAACTTTTGCTAAAGTTTTAGGCTATCTGCCCGAAATCAGCAAGGGTTTGAGTGATATCCATTTACTGAATAAATCATTACTTAAAGTTTTAGGCCAAAATCAATGGCAGCGCTATTTGGTGGTATTTTTAAACAATAACGAGTTGCGGGCAACCGGTGGTTTTATGGGCAGCTTTGCTTTGGTTGATATCGATCAAGGTCAAATTAAAAAAATTGAAATTCCGGGCGGTGGCACTTACGACATGCAAGGTTCTTTAGTGCCAAAAGTTTTATCACCAAAACCTTTACAATTGCTCAATACCCGCTGGGAATTTCAGGATTCAAACTGGTGGCCGGATTATCCAACCACGGCTAAAAAAGTTGAATGGTTTTACCAAAATGCCGGCGGCCCAAGCGTTGACGGCGTGATTATGCTTACCGCTGAGATGATGGAAAGACTGCTGGATATTTATGGACCGATTCCCATGCCCGAATACGGCCGCACCATTACCAGCCAAAATTTTGTTTTGGAAACTCAAAAAATCGTTGAACTGGAATATGACAAAAAAGAAAACCGACCCAAGCAATTTTTAGCCGACATGGCGCCAAAATTATTGCAACGGATATTTTCGGCTGACAAAGACCAACTTTTCAAAACTCTTAATTTGTTAAAGGACAGTTTAAATCAGCGTCATTTAATGATTTATTTCAATGATGAATCAATAGAAAACGTGATTACCGATTTTGGCTGGAGCGGCCAGATTCGTCAAACTGACGGCGATTATTTATCGGTAATTCAAACCAATTTGGCCGGTGGCAAAACTGATGCGGTTATCAAAGAATCAATTCAGCATCAGGCTGAAATTCAATCTGACGGTACCATTATTGATACGGTAAAATTAATTCGACGCCATACCGGCAAACCGGGCGAAAATGTCTTTACCGGCGTGCAAAACAACAGCTACGTTCGTTTTTATGTGCCGTTGGGCAGCACGCTTATTAGCGCCGAGGGTTTTAAAAAACCGGAGGAAAAATATTTTGACAAGCCAAAGCCGGAATACCAAGCCGATATTGATTTGTTGAGCGTTGAAACCGATAAAAGCAAAGATGAAAAATCCGACACCGATATTTATAAAGAGAGCAGTAAAACAGTTTTTGGTAACTGGCTGCAGCTTAAACCGGGGGAAGTCTCCGAATCGATTATTAAATACCGTTTGCCATTCAGCGTTTCGTTGGGCGGTCAGGAAACCTACTATTACAGTCTTTTAGTGCAAAAACAGGCTGGCACCATTGATAATGAATTGAAAAGCAATTTAAAACTTAATGACAAATTAAAACCGCTGGCTAAATTTCCGGCCGATTTGCCCAGCGATAACACCGGCATCAGTTTTACCGCCAATTTATTAACCGATAAATTTTATGGCGCGGTTTTAGTCAATAAATAAATTTTAAATAACTATGCAAAAAGAAAGGCTCAGACAATTAAAAAAATCCGCCCGCTACGATGAAGATATGGCAATTCAAAAAGGTTTGATGAATATCTACAAAAACCGCGACGGCAGTTTGTCCGACATTTCCCATTTGGAGGTGAATCATCGCGGCCGATTTAGAATTTATTTTATCACTTTTGTCGCGTTAGCCGCGCTTTTAGCCGCCATTGCTTGGCTGGGTTTTATGGTTTTTAATCCAAACAAAACCTTTACCTCCAAAAGCATCAAATTAACCATTACCGGCCAGCAAAGTATTGCTTCGGGTAACGAAGTAATCTATGTTTTGGAATATAAAAATATCGAAAAAACCCTTCTAAATAATGTTGAGATCATCTTTCGTTATCCGGACGGTTTTGAATTTATTTCCGCCGAGCCCGCGCCCAACAACGAATTTAATACCGTTTGGCAGTTAGGTACATTGGAAAAAGACGCCTCGGGCAAAATCGAAATTAAAGGCAAAATGATTGGTGAAGTTGGCTCGATTAAAGCCATCAATGCCACCGCTTCGTTTCAACCTTTAAATTTCAGCTCCAGTTTCAAAGAAACCACTTCGTTTAGCAGTCAAATTACTTCTTCAATTCTGGAAATTAATGTTGAAGGCCCAACTCAAGTTTTACCGGAAAAAAAGGCAACCTACAAAATTACTTACAAAAATAATTCCGATAAGGATTTGGAGAAAGTAAAAGTGGCGGTAATTTATCCGACTAATTTTGTTTTTCAAGAAGCCTTACCCGCTGCCACTATGCGTCAAGGAGCGGCGAGGAATTTAAATAACGAATGGCTGATTGACAATTTAGCCAAACAGCAAGAAGGCACCATTGAAATTACCGGCGGTTATGTAGTTTCTGACCAGGCAACCAGCGCCAATTTTACCGCCCAAATCGGTTTTGTTAATAAAGACTCTGACGAAATTTCGGTTCAGCAAGAAAAAACCATTACCACTGAAATTACCAGCTCTAATTTAAGCGTTAATCTGATTTTAAACGGCTCCAATCAAAACCAACCGATTAATTTTGATCAAACCTTAACTTACTCAATCAACTATAAAAATTTAGGTCAAAAAGATTTATCTAATATTGTTATCAGCGCAACTCTTGACTCAACAGTTTTGGATTGGGCGACGCTTGACGATAAACATGGTGGTAAAGTTTCAGGCAATACCATCACCTGGACCAAAGAACAAATTTCTGAGCTGGATATTGTCCGGCCGCTGGCAGAAGGTACGATTGATTTTTCAGTCAAAGTAAAAACCGCCGATCAAGTAAATATTAAAACGTCTGATTTAACGGTTAAAAGTAAAATTATTGCTACTTTGGAAAAAGTCGGGGATTTGGCCGTGCCGGAATTAAAGGTGGAAAGCAATGAAATTCAAAGCAATATTAATACCGATATTGATTTAAAAGTTGAAGGTCGTTATTTTGATGATGACAATATTGCCGTTGGCAATGGACCATTGCCGCCATTGGTTGGCCAAAAAACCACCTTTAGAATTTATTGGTCGCTGGCCAATAGTTTACATGAAGTAACCGATGTGGTTGTTACCACTAAACTGCCAAGCGGCGTTAATTGGGAAAATAAATTTTTAG
>Ga0172379_10006105_pt1 | contig 16363 bp, 17 predicted proteins | sample GrowelOW334metaG_FD_119756 | JGI IMG/M metagenome (GOLD analysis project Ga0172379, IMG submission 119756) | Groundwater microbial communities from an aquifer near a municipal landfill in Southern Ontario, Canada - Groundwater well OW334 metaG | ecosystem: Environmental > Aquatic > Deep... | reverse complement strand
GATAAAAGTTCAGATGATGAAGATTGGTAATTAGTCATCAAAATATCCTTTTCTTTTTTTATTTTTTTTAAAATCAATTCCCGAATTTAGTGAAACGAAGCAACAAATTTATATAAGATAAAGAACAAATTAATTCATGGGGTTTAAATTTATTTTAACTTTGATATTTATTTTTGCTTTAATTTCAATGTTAATTTTTTACTTTATTCCTTTTAACATCATTCATTTTGTTTCAACTCCTAAAAATTCTAATTTTAGCCTTGTTGAAGGAAATACTGAAATGCAGTTTTATCCAAATATGAGGTTTCCTTCTAATTATATTTCTTATAGAATCTTTGACTGCGTTCTCCAAAAGGAAAATGATATGCAATCTGCTTTTGAAAATATGGCAAATATTACTATGTTAAGATTTTATCCTGTTTTAACTAACGAAGAAATTTCAATAACTTGCCAGGAAAAAAACAGGTATGATAATGGAATGTTTGTTGCAGGAGAAGGCGGGCCGATAAATATTACTGTCGCGAGAAATTTTGATATAATCACAAGAGGAGAGATACTATTAATCAAAAATTCTAATTGTCCAAAACCGAATGTTGCAACACATGAACTTCTGCATGTACTTGGCTTTAAACATTCTACTAATCCCAGTAATATTATGTATAATGTAACAGAATGTAACCAAATGATTAGCGAGGATGTTATCCATCTCATCGATGAACTTTATTCCACTCCAAGTTACTCTGATCTGATTTTGGAAAATGTTTCTGCAATAATGAAAGGGAGATTTTTAAATATTAATTTTTCAGTTATGAATGGGGGATTTAAAGATTCAGTAGAATTTAATGTTGGAATTTATGCAGAAGATAATCTTGTGGGAAAAGTTGATGTGCAACCCCTTCAGATTGGATATGGCAGATTTATTAGTATGGAAAATATTTGGATTCCGCAAATCAATGTTAATGAGATAACAATAAATATTAATTCTAATTTTGACGAGATAACAAAAGAAAATAATAAAATAACTTTAGAGATGAAGCAATAAAAAATAAAAAAATAAAAAAAATAAATTAGCTATCGAGTTCGAGATCATCAATGAATCCCTCGAAATCTTCTTCCTCTTCTTCAGAATTTTCCTCTTTTTTCATCTTCTCCCCTTTTTATTGTTGATTTTAATTAGTATATCTCTCTTTTAAATATTTCTATAATTTTTTGTTTTTCTTATTTCTCCTTTAAATAAATATTTTTTTCAAATATTTTCTAAGAAAATCATCCCTTCACCAAGCGACGACACCTTATCGGTTTCTTCCGCGCGAATTTCCCTTTAAAATACTGCTCAAGGCTGATATCGAAGCCCACATGGAGTAATTAATAAATATCCCTTCACCAAGAATCGAACTTGGATAGGCCGGTCTACAGCCGACTGCATTACCATTATGCTATGAAGGGCTATGTTTTGTCATCCTTTAATTTGTAAAGGATAGTAGCGGGGGCAGGATTTGAACCATGCGACCTTCGGGTTATGGGCCCGACGAGAACTCCAGGCTTCTCTACCCCGCTATGATAATTGAGAGATAATTTACCTTTTAAAATTAACTAATCCTGTTAAGTATGGGTTATAACTGAACATAATCCAAGCAATTTTTAAATCCTATTTAACTTAAATAGCTATGAAAGAATCAACAATAATATTCTTTTTGGTTGTGGTATTTTCCTTATTTGGATTAGGAGTTATTTATGCTTCTCTTATTTATTCTGGTTTTAACTTTTATAAATCAGAGATAAGCGTCAATGGAGCAATAATTACCGAAAAAATTTATTTTAATCCTAACCAGCCATATCATACCCTTTATAGGGATTTTTTTAGTGAAGCAACAATTGATAATTCGAATATAAAAAATAGCATAAAAATGGAGGATGTTAAATGTTCTGAAGGAGAGGCTTATTTCAGAGAGTTAAATTCTTGTGCTCTCTTTTCAAATCAAATAAAGGAAACTAAACCTTGTCCAAGTTATACAGAGAATAATGAATATGGGTGCACATTTGGAAATGAATTGGGATTTCAAAGAAAGGGGGATTATTGGATTGAATCTACGTATAAATTAAATCCGGAAAATCTCTTTCAAATAAATGGGAAAAATTATATAAAATTTGTGGTTTATTCTTCAGATAAACATGTTTTTCTTAGTGAAAACAATTTCAAGGTTGATTCTGAAATTGTCAAAAAAAGTTTCTATCTTCCAAAAGAACAAGTAATTCTTTATATCCCTTATAATGCAGATGAAACTGGGTTTAATATTCTAACAAAATCCTCTTTTGAGTTTGATGACTCTACTTTTAGAATCATCTTCACTGCTTTTTTTGCTTTTTTACCTGTAATCCTCATTTTTTTCATATGGTTATCTTTTGGAAAAGAAAAACATTATCCTAATATTCCTTCTGAACTGCCAGAATATCCTACCAAAAGAGTCAGTTGGGAAGTTGGAGCTTTTTTTAATTCTCCCTTTGGAGGAATTGGCAAAAACTTTTTTTCAACAATGTTAGTTAGTTTCTATCATAAAAAAATAATTGATATACAAATTAAAAATAAAGAAGTTTGGATTAAAGTTAATGAAACAAAAGAAAAATTGGATAAGGTGGAAAATGAATTTTTGAGTTTTTTAATAGGGATTGCAAATAAATCCATTGGAAAGAAATATTTTGATGGCTCTTACCTTTATTTGAAAAAGGCACTTAAAGATTCAAGTTTGGCTTCTTATATTTCTTATACGTTTAATAATATAAAAAAAGAAATTAAAGAAGAAGAGAAAAAATATATAGATTTAAAGGGAGTGGGTTGGCTTTTTATTATAATATTTTTTATTCTATTAGCGGGGTTTTATTTTTCAAATTCTCTAATTTTAACACTTTATTATCTTTTTATGATGATGGTCCTTTTAATAGTTAATACTAGGTCTACCCTGTTTATTAAATTTAAAGAAGATTATTATAAGGAATACTTGCAATGGCGAGCTTTTAAGAGATATCTTTCTCATTCTTTTACAATTAGTCAAGGAGACCATCGGGCAGTTGCAATGTGGGATAATTATCTTGTTTATGCTACTGCTCTTGGAGTTTCAAAGAAAGTATTAAAAGAGTTGAAAAGAATGAATCTTATAGACGAAAAACATTTTGCAATCTATTCTGGGATTTACAGTTCTAATACATCCTTTTATCTTAGGTCTTCAACAGGAAATTCAAGTAGTGGCGGAGGATTTGGCGGGGCAGGCGGAGGAGGGATTGGTGGTGGAGGTGGCGGAGGGCGTTAACTGATATCTCCTTTATCATACTCTTTCTTACTTGATAAATCCTTAAAAATGCTTGATTTTATAGAAGGATATGGGGAAAAGATTTGATCCGTTGACATTAGATGATTATATCCATGCTGGACCAATTGAAGTTGTAGATAAAAACCCTCATTATCCAATTATACAAAAAGGATTTTTACCCACTTCTAAAGAATCTCCTTCAGAAAAAGGACTTAACTCAAAGATGGCCCAGTTTTATGAAATTCTAACTGCAGCAATTACCGGAGGAAAATGGAATAGAAATCAAAATCTTTTAAGATATGAAAATGGACATCTTCATCCAGATGTAATTCATGACGATATGTTAATTGATGCTAAAGCAATTCGTCTAGAAGGACCATTAAAATTAAGAGATATACAATTTGACCAATACTTTTTGCATCAAGGTACTTCAACAGACAATAGGCAAATTTTTTATTCTATCTTTAGATATGGGATAAACAATCCTTTAGGTTATCTTGGAAAAAAAGAAAATGCTTTAGACGAGCTTGTTTCTATTTTCTCTAAAAAGACAGATTTTATGATTCTTCTTCCATTTAGTGCTGCAATAAATATGCATAATCCTAACTGCTCTCCATTTTCTAGATATGAAAAAAATAAAAAGACAGGAAAGAAAGTTCCTGACCCCCTTACACAAATTCCCCAAAGCGGATTAGTTAACCTATTTAATTCTCCTGAAGACTTTTTATTGGATTGCAACATTAATCCTGAAAATTATAATATGAACAGATTTGTCCTGCCAGCAGGAATTAGAATGAATGGAAATGAAATAACCCCCTTTCCAATTTTAACAATTGAAGATAAAGATTATGAAAGCTGGCTTGCTGAATTTAGATTAAAAAGTATAGAAAGAATAAAGGAACTACAGGAAAAAATTAAAGTAAAACGCAGGAAACCCGCCGATAAATTTACAGCTGAAATTGATTTTGGTTAAATCCATATTATTCTTTGCATTAGATAAATCCTTAAAAACATTAAATTTTATGGAGGTAGATGGTTGAAAAAGAGATGTGGACTCCTAGCAAAAGATTAGCTTATCTTCCTTATTTTCCAAGAGAATTATTTATTGAAGAAGGAACTAGGTTATATGAAGAATTATTAAATAACAGACTTGAGATAGTTTTAGTTTCTGCCCCTATTCAAAAACATACAAATCATAAAATAAGAAGTGTTCAATTACACAATCCTGAGTGGTATTCTCAGATTTACTCTGCACATAATCGCGGGAAAAGAAAGATGCTTGAAAAATCATTATGGAGAATAGTTAATCGTTTGGATAAAGATTTTAATACTGGGGCTTCTAAACCTCCATATTCATATGATGCCGCTTTTAGATCATTGATATATTCCAGATTTGTTGATGGATACTTTACAGAAGAAGGGTCAAGAGTCTCTTCGGATAATGATGTTAGAAATTTTTTTAATTTAGGAAAAATAGAGATTTATGATGAAGAAAAACCAGATTGTTCCGGACAATTATTTGTAGATCAAATTCCATTCTAATTAAATTTATAAACGTTGCAAATTTCAAACTCCTATGCTAATTTTAGGGGTTGATGATGCTGGAAGAGGACCAGTTATAGGGCCAATGATTCTTGCTGGATGCTTGATTGATGATAAGGTGGAAAAGGAATTGAAAAAATTAGGAGTTAAAGATTCTAAACAGCTTACTCAAAAAAGAAGAGAATTTTTAGAAGAGAAGATAAAGGAACTTGCAGAATCTTTTGAAATTGCTATTGCTTATCCAGAAGAAATAGACAGCACGAATAAAGCAGGAGTTAATCTTAACGCATTGGAAGCAATGAAAATGGCAGAAGTGATTAATAAAATAAACAAGGGACAAGGAAAAATAAAAGTTGTTGTTGATTGCCCCTCTACTGGAATAGAAAAATGGAAAGATTTCTTGAAAACAAAAATAGATAATTTATCTAATTTGGATGTTGTTTGCGAACATAAAGCAGATGTGAATCATGTTGCTGTTTCTGCTGCGTCTATTCTTGCTAAATGTACTAGAGAAATAGAAATGACTAAATTAAAGGAGAGGTATGGGAAAGAAATTGGTTCTGGCTATTGTTCTGACCCCTTAACTAAGACTTTTTTAAAAGAACATAGAGAAAATTATGAAGATAAAGGCATATTTAGAAAGTCTTGGAGCACTTGGAAAGATGCCTGTGCTGTAGAACAACAGAAAAAATTGTTTTAATTGTGTCTCATTAAACTTTAAAAACATCTTCTTCTTTTTTCTTTTATGATTTACATAAAAAAACTGGTGATGCATGGATTCAAGAGCTTTGTTAGAAAAACAGAAATTCCCTTAACCCCTGGAATAAATGTAATTGTTGGAGCAAATGGAAGTGGAAAGAGTAATATTTCTGATGCCTTATGTTTTGTTCTGGGAAGACTAAGCATAAAATCAATGCGTGCAGCAAAAGCAGGAAATCTTATTTTTTTAGGAAGCAAAGCTGCTGCTCCTGCAAAAGAAGCAGTTGTAGAGATAGTAATCGATAATGCAGATAGAACATTTTCTATTGATAAAGATGAAATCTCCATAGAAAGAATTGTTAGAAGAAACGGACAAAGTATTTATCGATTAAATAATGAAACAAAAACCAGACAAGAAGTATTATCTTTGCTAGCACAAGCAGGAATCGACCCAAATGGATTTAATATTATTCTCCAGAACGAAATTCAAAATTTCGTGAGAATGCAGTCAGAAGAAAGAAGAAAAGTGATAGAAGAAGTTTCTGGAATTTCTGTGTATGAAATGAGAAAAGAAAAATCTCTTAGTGAATTAGATAAAACAGAAGAAAAGTTAAAAGATGTTCTTGCTATTTTAAGAGAAAGGACAATTTATTTGAATAACTTAGAGAGAGAAAGACAACAAGCATTGAAATTTAAAAAACTTGAATCAGATGTAAAAAAATACAAGGCGAGCATAATCTATGGAGAAATTGTTCATAAGAAAAAAGGTTCAGAAGAAATTAATTTGAAAATTTCTAACAAATCTAAAGAAATAGAAAAAGAAAGAAAATTAATTTCTAATATCCGAATAGAAATTGAGTCTATTGAATCTAAAATTTCTATTATAAATTCAACTATTCAAAAATCAACAGGATTAGAGCAAGAGAAATTGAATAAAGAAATTGCTAACCTTAGGGCAGAACTTGCTGGAATGAATGTAAGAACAGAAAATTATGAATCTAAACTTACTTCTTCTTCCAAAGACAGAGCATCTCTTCAAGAGTCTATAAGGGACTTGGAGTTAGTCATAAAAGAACTGCAAAAAGGGGCCCCTTCTGCTATTAGAAATCAAAAAGAAATTGAAGCAAAAAAACAAGAATTGGAAAAAATAGAAGAGCAAAGAAAGAAATTTTACATTACTAAATCCGAGCTTAAGGCTTTGAAAGAAAGAATACAGGATAAAAAAACAAATCTTGATTCTTTTATGAATGAATCAGATTATTTGCTTAAACATATTAAATCAATTAGTCAAGAGCTTTTTGATTCAAAAATTAACCAAGAAAAGATTAACTCTTTGAAATCTTTAATTACAGAGAAAAGAAATGTGCTTGAATCTTTAGGCAAAAGAGAAATAGTCCTAGAAAAACTCTCTGCAATAACAGAAAATGAAATAGATAAACAAAAAAAGATGGTTGAAAAGATTTCTAAAATGGATATTTGCCCTCTTTGCAAGAGCACAATTACAAAAGAGCACCTTGATTCTATGCATAAGGAATTTCATCAAAAAATTGAATCCTTAGGAAAAGATATTGAAGATTCTGATAAGGAATTAAAAGAAATTTATAATAAAAAAAGTATGTTAAATCAAGAAATAGAACAATTGACTTTAGAAATTTCAAGAGGAAATTCTGATTTGGTGAAACTTTCAAATGTCTCTGAAAAACAAGGGCAGATTAAATCCTTGCAGGAAAAGATTGATTATCTAAAGGGAGAAATTTCTGAACTTATAAAAAGAGAGAAAAATTTAGAGAATTCTTTTGATGAAAACTCAAATATAGAACAAAAATATGAAACTCTAAAAGTAGAAGTACAGGAAATTTCTACAAGAAATCAAGAAAATGTTGATTCTGAAATCTCTTTTAAAAGAAGAGAGCTTGAACGTTCAAAAATTTCACTTAAACAATTATTAAGAGAAGAAGAAGATTTGAATGCGTTGCTAAAAGAAAGCAAAGAGCAAATGCACGATAAAGAAAGCCTTTTGGAAAAGAAAAAGAAACAAGAAGAAGAACTTACTGAAAAATTCAGAAAAATGATTCTTGATAGAGATACTATGCAGAGAAAAATAAGGGATAATGAAATAGAAGTGACAAAAAATCAAAATATTATTTATAATTTAGAACAAGAAATGAACAATCTGAAAATTGATTCTGCTAAAATCAATGCGGAAATAGAAAATTTAGAAACAGAAATACTTGATTTCCCAAATGCTGAAATCGTTAAAGCAAATAGAGAAACCCTGCAGGAAAAATTGATTAAAACGCAAGAGATGTTGTCTGAAATCGGAAGCGTCAATCTTCGTTCACTTGAAGTTTACGATGAGATAAAAAAAGAATATGATTCTATCAAAGAGAAAACAGAAATTATTGCAAAAGAGAAAGAAGGAATTATGAGAATCATTCATGAAATAGATGTGAAGAAAAAGAAAACTTTTGTGCAGACTTTAACTGCTCTTAATGATAGTTTTTCAAGAAACTTTTCACATTTGAGTCAAAAAGGACAAGTTTACCTGGAATTAGAAGATACTAAAGACCCCTTTGCTGGGGGGGTTAATATTATGGTTAAAACAGGACATGGAAAATATTTTGATGTTAAATCTTTGTCTGGGGGAGAACAGACTCTTGTAGCATTATCTTTAATATTTGCAATACAAGAATTAAAGCCATATTATTTTTATATTTTTGATGAAATAGATGCCGCCCTTGACAAAAGAAATTCTGAAAGATTAGGAGATTTATTAAAAAAATATATGAAGAACGGGCAATATATTGTAATATCTCACAATGATGAAGTGATATCTAATTCTACAAATCTCTATGGGGTAAGCATGTCAGAGGGAATTTCAAAAATAATTAGCTTGAAGTTATGATTAATCTAATACTCTAATTGGGTCTGGTCGTACAATGTAGTTTATCCTTTTACATGTTTTAGCTAATTCTATTGAATCTGCTCTTTGATAAAAACTTTTTGGATTTTCTTCCATCTCTTTAAGCTGGGACTCAATTCCTTTAATCTTTCTAATTCTGTTTAACATTTCTTTTCTTGACTTTGTGTCTATTACTGGGTCGATTACATTGGCTATTTCTACAAAATCTTCTGCAATTGAAGATAAGGCTTCATAGTCCATTGCCCTTTTTTTTGGGTATAAACAACTCATTAACTGCCCCCTTATATTTATAAAAAGACTAATTGCATTATTTATGTAATATTTTACATTTTCTGTTAGTGGGAAATATTTAGTCTCAATGTGTTCGGTGATAATTCCCATACTCATTTTAATTTTCTCTCTTTCAAAATCTATTTCTTCTAAACCCATTTTTTTATTAATTGAATCCCTTTTTTAAACATTTAGTTAATAATAGAAAAGTAATCTGGTATTTTTAAATTTGGATAAATTTTAAATATTGATTATTATTTTGATATCTAATAACAAAAAGAGAACAAAAGCAACTTTGATAGAAGGATACAAAGAGATGGCAGAAGAAAGTCTTGAAATAGCTAAGGAATGGGAAGGAACTTTAATGGATGGATTGGAAAACGAGGATTGGTAATTATTAAGATAAGTCTGGGTTTAAATTAATACCCCTTAGCTTCACGAAGACTAGCATCTTCTTCATCTACTTTTTTTTCATAAAAGTCTTTCATATTTTTACAAACACGTAACAAAAGTTCTTTTTGAGAGATTTGTTCTGAATAAAATCTTTCTGGAGTTTCTTTTAAAATCTTCAATGCTTTGATATATTCTCCAAAAACTTTTTTTATCGCCTCAATTCTGATATTATCACATTCATCTGGGATTTTTCCATCTTCTAACAACTCGCTAACTCCTTTAAATGCCAACCATCTCATTAAAGTATTATCTAAGTGTTTCATTATGCCCTGTGATTAAATATGTTTTTAAGAATTATTGTGTTAGTTGATGATTAAAAATAATCTAAGAATAATTTATTCAGGCAGTTTTCTTTTAAGATAAGGTTTTAATTCTAATTCTATTGCCGGAACAAGTCCTCCGCTTGTAATTAACATTACTAAATGGTCTAACATGGTATCTAAAAAAGGATTTGCTTTTGGTTCAAATATATGCCCTTTATTTTCCCAATATTCCCAACTAGCGCTTAGTACTATCCCAGCTGTCAGTCCTGCAACAATTCCCCATTTTGTTCCTTTTCTTTCATCTCCTGTTGCTTCAGTTACTTCTGTCTTAACTCTTCTATAAGCATATGTCCCAGCACCTGCTGCCGCTGTGGCATGCCCTACTAGGTTATACTCATTTATATTAAATCCAGTTAAAGCCTTTATAATTAAATATGGAGTAGTAGTTAGAACAAATACTCCCCCTCCATTAGCACAGGCAGCTCCTGCATCTTTATAACTAAGCAATAAATCTTTTAGACTTTTTCCCATTTTTTAAAAATAATTATTAAACATTTTGGTAAGAAGAGCAGATAATTCTGTTGCATCTTTACTTTCATAGAATTCTTTTGGATTAGTAATTAGATAATTTAGTCTTCTTTTTGAAGCTTTAATTTCTTCTCTTACCTTTTTAATTTCTGGTTCTTGGGCTTTTTTATCAACTAGTTTTGAATTAGCTAATATCTTGTAAAGATTAATGCTGTCCTGATTTAAAGCATATCCTGATTCCATTCCAACCATTGCATTGTCTAGAATATATTTTGCAATTGCAACATGGAATAATTCTGTTTCGTTAAAATCTATTCTTTTGACTCGAATTTGTGAATTTACATGAGCTATTGCTGCCTTTCTTTCATTTTTCTCCACTTCTTGTATCTTCTCTGTTAGTGTTTGCATTTTTTCGGGCTCCCTTACATGATTATAAAAACGAAAATAAAAAAATAAAAAAAATAAAATTAAAAAATTAAACTAATTTTTAGTAATAACTTTCACCGAATTCTTCGGTTTTTTGTGGTTTCTTTGTTATCAAAACAACTAGTGCAACTAACAAAACAAGGAATACTATTGCTAGTATAACTGTCAGTACGAATACTGGACTTGTTACTTGAGCTGTTGCTTGTGATGTGCTGAACTTAACAGTGCTCAAAAGAGTTTCACCAGCGAAAACTGAGACATCGAAAGCTTCTCCGTTTGTTGATGGTTCTATTGGGACTGATTTAGTTGAAGCAGCTGGTAAAATAACAACAACTTCATTTGAGTTGTAAACTAACTTGTAAACTTTTAAGGAGTTTGTTGGGTTAATTAATACCAAGTCATTTCCTGATTTCATTGCGACATCAGAAACGCTGTTTGATATTGTTACTTCTTTCTTAACTGCTTTAGCTGTAGTTTCATCGTTTTCAGCTTCTACCACAAGTGTGTATTTACCTGCTTTAGCTGTGTAAGGAACATCTAAGTTGATATTTCCTCTAACAGTGTTCTCTGCATTATCATCTGTACTGAAATCGAAAGCAACATTTACTAAGTCTCCAAAGTAAGCTCTCTTTTCGATATTCAATTCTGGTATCTTTACAGTTACGTATAAATCTTCAAGATCGTTGTAACCTGTATTTTGCAATGCAACTTCAACTGGAACTAATTGTCCAGCTTCCATTACGCTTGAAGCCATTACTGACTTAATAGATACTTCGTATGATGATCTTTGAACATGCAAGTTACCTAATGCAACTTCCTCATTGCCTATTTTCAAGGTTAGAGAAAAGTCACCATTTGTTAAGTCTTTATCAAAGTCAGCAGGAACTTTTAAGCTTAAAGTTTTGACATAAACCTTTCCTTCTTCAACATCAAATTCTGAAGTAGTTTCAGTTACATCGTCTTTTTCGCCTTCAAGAGTTGCTTTAATTTTGATGCTGTCAGTTTCTGTATTCACAGCAGCATTACTACCATTATATACAAAACTAACCTTAACATCTAAAGTGTCTCCAGCATTAACAGCGGGCAAAAAGCTAGTTGTGCCGTCAACAGTATCACCATTAACTTTTACAGTTAATGTTGTATAATCTGAAACTGCACCAAAGCTATAAGCGCTAACTGTGGTTGCTAAAAACAAAACACTTGCGATTAACAAAAAAGAAACCAAAGTTTTTTTGGCATTCATTTTTATATTTTTATTCATTTTTTAATTGCAGAAAAGCTTCGTTTTCTGTACTTTTAGAAAGCTGAAAATCCTTTATAAACTTTATGGTGACAACACAATAGTTCTTATTATAAAGTACTCGGTGTAAGTAACAGGCGAGGACACCAAGGTTTCCTTTGCTTAATCTTCCTTTAAATTTGGGTCATAGTGGCTTTTATCGAGGGGAAAAAAGAAGGTTTAAATGGCATAGCCTTCATTTATACTTTTAATAAACCTTTTTTCATCAAAATGGCTAAATAAGCTATATCTAAAACCCCATTTGTGTATAAGCTCTATAAAGCAATCTTTTTCATTAATTTTTAAAGTAGCTAAAGGAAGTTTATACTCATCAGAATCTTTTTGATAATATGCTTCAATTCCTTTTCTATCTTTAGGTGGAATTTCTGGTTCCATTAAAAAACTTAATGCATTATCAAATGCCACTTCCTTTCGTTTAATCCTTCCCTCATTGTCAAATAGATGAGAGACTCCAAAATCAATTAGTTTAACCTCTCCAGTTAAAGTGTCAAATTTAATATGAGTTTCATTTAAATCAGAATGAATAACGTTTTTATTATGGCATTTTCTTATTATTTTTCCAATTTGGTATCCAATTTTACGTTTACTCTTATGAGAAATAGCTAATTTTGGGAGATAATCCTCTACTAATTCAATTTCACTTTCATAGGTAGTAGGACCAAATCCATTTTCAGATGCTATTCTTGCTATTTCTTTTTCAGTATGAGTTTGATATGCTTTTATGATTAATCTCTTTGCTGGTAAGTTAAGCAAATAGATGTTGCCTCTTCCCCCCTCTTCTGACTGACAAAGAAGGGTATACTTAACGGCATCAGAAGTACCCACTTCAGAATAAATTACTGGATAAAACAATCTTGAACCTAAGAGCTTAAATCCCCCATGAGCGGGTATTTTTTTAGAAGTATCTGTTCCCAAATCTGTTTGAACAGTTTTTATAATCTCTTCTAAGTCGGAATTTGAAAAATGAAATCTGCCTGCTTGCAAATTATATCTTGAAGGATTTTTGCATATTGATTGATTTATAAATCCAATTTCTTCGTCAGTTAATTTATCCATCTTTCAGAAATCTTTAATTTATTTAAAAATCTATTCTTTTCTACCATGGTAGGTTCTTTTTTAAAGAACTTCCTTTACAAACTCAACAACTTCATGCCTGTATTTGTTGTTGCAAAGTTCTTAGCTACAACTGCCTTGCAACCTGCATCTTCTGCAGAACTAATTATTGAACTTGTTGCTGTTCCATCGATTACAATTACTGCTGGTTTTTCATGCAGTCTTGACAATGTTCCTGCTAAAGTTTTTAGGGAAACTGTCTTTATTTCTTTTAGTGAGTTATTTAGAATTACTGCTCTTCCAGCACCTTTATTTTCTTTTAATATTTCTTTTAATTTGTTCTTTTTTTCTTCATCTAATTCAAATTCTTCTTTTTTTTCAGTTCTTTCTTGTTTTATTGGTTCATTTCTTTTTGAATTTTCTCTTGATTCATATACTCTGTTTCTATCTTGAAAACCAGAAAGGAATTCCCTTACGGGAATTCTCTTTCTTAAATTCATCAGTATCTCTTTACCAGCTAACTCTTCGACTTCTTTTCCATCTGGAGCAACTGCAACATACTTTACATTTGCATTATCAGCAACGTTTTGAACAATCAGCTTTCCGCCTCTGTCTCCATCAACAAATAAAGTTATTTCCTTTTCTTTGCCGAGTTCTTTGATTTCATCAGGAAGTTTTGTTCCATTCATTCCGATAACATTGTTTACCCCATTTCTTAATAGGTTAACAACATCTGCTCTTCCTTCTACTACTATTATCTCTTTTCCAGAAATATCTCCGCATGGAAGTTTGTTATCTCCGTATTCTCTGATTCCAGCTGTTCTTGCAGAATCTTTAATTTCTGCAGAAATCTCTCTTGAATCAGTTGTTCCGTGAATTTCCTGCATAAGCTTTTTTGCTCTTTCAACAATATAATCTCTTTTGCTTCCTCTGACGTCTTCAATTCTTTCAACTTCTATTTGAGAGTCACAAGGGCCGATTCTATCTATTGTTTCAATTGCAGCAGCTATCAAAGTTGTTTCTGACTGGTCGAGTGCTGTTGGGATGTGTATAATTCCAATAGTATTTTTTCCTTCTTTGTGTAAATCTACTTCTATTCTTCCAATCTTTCCTTCTTTTTGGAGTTCTCTCATTTCAAGTTCTGCTCCTAAAAGTCCTTCTGTTTGTCCGAATATAGCTCCGATTACGTCAGGTTTTTCTAAAGCACCTTCTGCTGAAAAATTCGCATGTATCATATATTTTATTGATACTGGACTTATTTTTGCCATTTTTTTTGTTTCCTTATTTAATTTATTTTGAAATCTAGGATTTCTTAGAAATATCTACAGAATTATTGGACTCTGTACCTACTTACTATCTCCCTTAAAGTGAACGGGAATGTGATGTGAATATGATGATAATCTATAATCAATAGATATTCCTTTAAATGTGAAAGAAGAGGCGGTTTTTAAATGTTGTTAAAATTATCCATTTACTCTCTTATTCAACACCATATACTGATCTATCATTCCTAATTCTTTGTATAAGGTAAGAAGCTTTTGATAAATTTCTTTTTTTTCAAAATCTGAATAATTCATTGAAAGCATTTTTTCATAAGTTTGAACAGCCTTCTGTCTTCTTTTTTCTTTTTCATAAGTTTGAGCTTGGGTTTTGTAGAACTCTTTTATTGCAATAGAAATTTTCCCTCTTTCCATTACACTTGCTTCTGTAAGGGCTTTTTTTAAGGTTATATCTGCTTTGTCAAAAAATCCTGCTTTGATGTAATTTTCTGTTGCCTTTGTTAAATAATTTACTTTATCTTTTTCAACAAGAGAGATTTCAATTAATCGCACGTATACTTCTGCAGCATCAGAAAACATATTTCTCCTTTCATAAATTCCAGTTAGTTTAAGATAGATGAATCTCTTTATATCGATAGGCGGATTTTCCTTAATAAAACGAGTAATATTATCAATTTGAACATAGTCTCCCTGCCCATTGAGTTCTTTCTCAATGTCTATCTTTGTCATCTCTTTCCTTAACATAAAAATCTCACAAAATAGAAGTATTTAAGGATTATTATTGTAAATTCTTATCTCTTCATAGATTTGTTTTTATGAACTTTAAGAACGCTTTTATTAAAATTATTACTACAAAACCTATCCCAATTGCTACCACTATCTGTGCAGTTGTGCTATTTGCAATCCAAGACATAAAATCTAAGTCAATTCCAAATTTTTCTCTTACAAAAAATAAAATGAGTATTAATAATCCAAATATTACAAGAAAACTAACCAACTCTTTTTTCATTGCTAATAGAATTGTAATGTATATTTAAGCTTTTTTCAGTAACCTTGAATTTTCTTTTTTAAAATTTTAAGAATATTATCCAAATCTTCGAAGTCAGCCATAGTATTTATAGGGCATTCAAAGTTAGTATTATCTCCTGTAATAGAAACAAGATATTTGCTCTCTTTTTTAGCCATGAAGTAATAATAAAACTGGAGTTTAAAAGTTTTTATGAGAAATAATGTATTAATCTCCCAAATATAATCCCTTTAATTTTAAGAGATTTTTCCATTCTTGATTAACTGAAGTAAGTTCTTGAAGAATTTTATTTAAACATTTTTTACCTTTGCTTCTTGCTTGGTTGAAATATCGGATGTCTGGCAGATCTTTACTTCTTTCCAATGTTCCTTGCAAATCACATATATCCCTTGAATAAAAAACAACTTCTCTAAGATAAAGAAAAGATAGGCAATCAAAATCTTCTCTCACTGGATTGCTTGTCTTTTTGGAGAGATTCTCTTTAATTGAGAAAATAATTTTTCTTGTCCTAAATTCAATTTCTCTTCTATATGGACTTATCATTGGTTTTTCACTAAATAACAATTTATAAATTTATTTAAGAAGCAATACAAAAGCTTTACGCTTTTTGCTTTGTAATCTCAACACACAAACCTGCTGCAACTGTTTGTCCTGCGTCTCTTACTGCGAATTTTGACATGTAAGGATTGTCTTTTTGAGTTTCAAGACATAAGTTTCCTTGTGGTTTTATTCTTACTCTAGCTGTGTCTCCATTTTTCAAGAAGTCTGGACTTGCCTGTATAACTTCCATTGTTGCTGGGTTAATCTTAGCAATTAATTCAACAAATTGACATGGAACTTGAGCTGTGTGAATATGGAATACAGGAGTATATCCTTTAGCTAATACTGTCGGATGATTGATTACTGTAATTATTCCAATGAATTCTTCTACAACTGGGATTGGTTTTGATGCGTCGCAAATAACATCTCCTCTTGCAATATCTTTCTTTCCAATTCCTCTTACACTTACTCCAACATTATCTCCTGCTAATCCTTCTGGCATGCTTTCATGGTGCATTTCAATTGTCTTAATTTCACCTGCAACACCTTTTCCTGTTCTACCTGGAAGTACCATGATTTTTTGTCCTGGCTTCATAATTCCTGTTTCAATTTTTCCAACTGGAACTGTTCCAATTCCTGTAATTTCATAAACATCTTGAACAGGCATTCTCATTGCAAGATTAGTTGGTAATTCTGGTGTTGGGAATAAATCCATTTGTTCTGTAACTGTTGGTCCTTTATACCAAGGCATGTT
>Ga0172379_10006104_pt1 | contig 16364 bp, 17 predicted proteins | sample GrowelOW334metaG_FD_119756 | JGI IMG/M metagenome (GOLD analysis project Ga0172379, IMG submission 119756) | Groundwater microbial communities from an aquifer near a municipal landfill in Southern Ontario, Canada - Groundwater well OW334 metaG | ecosystem: Environmental > Aquatic > Deep... | reverse complement strand
TTTGATAAATATGGTATTTTTCCAATCAGACTTTTTCATGGTCTTAGACATAACATATTTTGTACCATCATTTATGCCTGGCCACATATCTGCACGCGTGGGCCAGAAGGATGCCCAAATCTCAAACGTTTTCCTCCCCAAAAGATAATCTGCGGTTTGTTTCAGCTCTTTTTGCACCACCGTTCCGCCAACTTCGTCACCATACGGTGCAGTCCAACCGCCATATTTGAAACCTTCTGATCTATCTTCCTTAGATCCACCTGGTGCTTGCATGATTCCGTCTAATGAAATCATTGATAAGACAATTATTTTTCTCATGGTTGTAACTCCTCCTTTTGTAATGTATTATTTAAAAAGTTTTTTCAAAAATTAGTTTTGTTATGATACAAATCTTGTTAACGAAGATCGTGTTTGTATATGATCACGGCAATACCACACTTATACGGAGTCGTCTTAACAAGCTTAAGGTCTGTTCTTCCCATGAAAATTGACATACCGCTGCCGAGTGCTGTTGGATTAACGAATAAATAATATTCGTCAATCAATCCTGCTGTTATTAAAGAAGATACAAATGTTGCACCACCGTACACGATAATATCCATACCTTTTTGCTTTTTCAATGTATTAATTTCATCGACAAAATTTCCCTTGGCAATGTACGTGTTATTCCATTTTGATTGATGAATTGTTTTAGAAAAAACAATCTTTCGTGTTTCGGAAATTTTCTTAGCAAACGCAGATTGTGTATTATTGTTTTGTAGAGACATATTTTCCCAATGAGCAACAAATCCTTCTTCAGCCATTTGTCTGCTGAGCAAAATGCAGTCGATAGAGTTTGTCAGATCGGTGAAATCCTTTTGCAATTGATTGTCCCATGTCCATTCATCGCCCCAGTTCCACAGCATCCAATCTGTTCGTCCATTTGTTTCAGCGATGTATCCGTCAATAGATGTTTGCACAAGTAACTTTAATTTTCTCATAAATATTTTTCATTAATTTATTCAGGAAACATTATAGAATTCAAGCCGTGTCAACGTATTGTTGTCCCAAACCATCTTTATCTTTATCCTACTCTCTTCATCTGTTCTCGTCGCTTGAAATCGGCTTCACTCTTTGGGTCGGATGGGTGTCTCCCCTGACGGTTCGTAGTTAGCAATAATAATCCCTGTTGTCGAAACTTCGGTTCTAACGAGTCTAAAAGTGCTAATTGGCGTACCGGGTCCAAATAGATGTTGGCCACTCCCGATTACTACCGGGAAGGTCAAGATGTAAATCTTGTCAATCAATCCTTCGACAAGAAGTGGTGGATAGAGTGAAGCGCTGCCTTGTATGAGTAGGTCGCGACCTTCACTCGCCTTTAGTTTCTTTATATCATCTATTCCGCGAAGTCTGAATGTGTTCTCCCAAGCAAAAGTATCTTCTCTGTGCGTCAACACATACTTGTTTGCTTTTGCAATACCTTCAGCGATAACAAAACCTTTTGTGTGATTTGGCCAATAGCCGGCAAATACATCGTAAGTTTTACGGCCTAAAAGCAAATCGAATGGTGCTCCAAAGATGCTGTCATAAACTGCCATAGCCTTGTCATCCCAGAACGCTGGGGACCAACCCTGCTTAAAGTGGTCAGATGGCGTGTTCGGATCTTGGATAATACCATCCATCGTTTGACGGACTGCGAGAGTAATCTTTCTCATTTCAAGTCTCCTGAATCAATTGTGCGATTTGAATTGGCGCGACACCGGCATCTGCACAGGCAAGTTCCACACGACCGTGCTTCAACAAATCCTTCCATCCAGGTGCGCCTAACGGACTGGAACTAAGTTGCGTGGCAACGTTCCAGCGCGTGGATTAAAAGTTTAAATTAAAAATGCTGTTTCGTAACGTATGTTACATCTAAAATTCACGACATTTGCAAACTTGGAGAGCAAGCGGTTGCCACGTCAACTTGAGTGACTGGTTAGCCCGCAGATATTTTTACAATATTCTTTTAGGTCTTCGACTTTCAATTTCATTGCGCATTATTTTAGCACTATCGTAAAGTTGCTTCAATTCTAATTGCGAAACATTTATTGGATTCATTGCATAACGAGTTTTCGGTCGTAAAACTGCCAATTTATTTAATAACTGTACAGATGCCGTTGAAACGTTTCCATACTTTCCTTCTAAATTAAATTTCGTTTCAATAAACCCGTGACTCGAAGCTTCCAATACTTTTTTATCCGGTACAGCCAATAAAAATGATTTCGCCATTAATTGAACTGCATCATATAAATTATCAATTGCAGCAATAGTATGGTCGGATTCGACGCAAAAACGAGCTGCTTCTAAAAATTGATCGGCACAAGACAACTGAGTTTGAATGCGTCCAGCGTTATACTGAAAATCAAAAAATATATACCAAGAAGATTTATGTAAAAGTGTAGTAAGATGACCAGAATTTGGGAATTCGTTTGTTAAAGACATACCCTCAAGACTATTGAAGTCATTTAAATTCACAACTTCGCCAGCAGTAATTGGTCTGGCTGCTTTACCAGCTAAAATTCCATTTACTTCTTCATTTAGTCTCACAATTGGTTTATCAAATTCCAAATCCATAATAACTTGGCAAGCCCATAATTTAAAGCCATCTTTGATTGCACCTGTTGATTTTCTCCTTTCAATTTCTGGGCGAAACCACAGCTTAAATGATTCTTCCAATAAATGATTTGCACCTTGTTGATCCATAATGCTATTTCCTGCGGGCTAACGGACTGGAGCTAACCTGCGTGGTAACGTTCCAGCGCGATGGATTCTGTTTTTAAATTTCTGATAACTGTTCGTATCGTAAGTTGTCATTTGAGAACACAACACTCAAAACTCAAAGCGCGTCGCGGTTACCACGTCAGGTTGAGCGACTGGTTAGCCAGCACATTTACTGATTTTGAGCATCAAATATATCATTTGCTCGACCGAACCAATGCTCGAATATTTCTCTCACTTCTTCCATTATATTACCAAACACCAATAAATTAATATGAGCAGAGTCTTGTAAATAATATTTGCCACCTTTATTTGCAGGAAATCTAAATACTTCAGCGTCGGAATCAAACTGAACTATCTCTTTCAATACTTTATCAACGATATCTATTGCGCCATTCTTATCGAATACTGTATCTCGTTTTAGATATGGAACTAATAATTTCCAGACATCAATTAATTTATGAGTTGGCTTGTAGGAAACCTTTTTATCATTCCAAAGCGGAGGTAATACTTCTGCAAGATGTTTCAATCCAAGTTCAATTGCGTGGCGATAATTATAGATGATAGGATAGACAACTAAATCTATCGTAACATCTCTTGCAATTGCTGCGTCAATTAATGCCTTACCCGATTCAAAGTATCCCAAAGAATAGTCATCAAAACCATATGGGCCACCATTTTTGCCAACACAAGCATTTAAATATGTTTTTGGACCCCATCGGAAAATACTGTTTGACTTATGGTTCGGCAATTGTTTCATATGCACCTCTGTTTGAGAAAATATTTAAATTGTTTAATTATAACGAGGGGTGCTATAGTTGGGATCATAAATACCATATCCATAAACAGTATTTTTTTGCAATAAAAAAATACAATGGTATTTTTCATAAACATAAATTCTAGTTAAACCATCATTCGATGTGCTAACATCAGATTGAATACCTAAATAATCAATAATGCTTTGAAGGTTGTAGCCAATAAATTGGTGATTTAAAAGCTCTGGAGAATCACTGTATTTAACACTGGAAATGTAGATTACAGAAATTACACTATCATTTCGAAAAACAATATTTAAATACTCTTTACTACTATAAAATTCTTTGTAGATATACTCCCATTTTTGATTCAGACTGTCTTTGTTATCCGGTTTTCCCTTGATAAACTTTACATCGCTTGTGGTCATTCCTAATTTTATATCGCTAAATTGATTTACTTCTTTGGGTTTTTCATTAACAGGTTCTATAGACTTGGTTGTCTTAACTTCAGTCCAACCGGTAGGCAAGAGAAATTCAGTGGTATTTGTAAAACGGTTAATTCTTACTAAAACCGTTTGATCGTTATATTTAAATTCTTTGTATTGATACATAGTCGGCCAGAGAAAAGCGGCAAGAAGGAATAAGATTACAAAACCAACGAGATAAAGTATTTTATTTTTCATATTACTAAGTATTGGTAGAATAATGTTTGTGCTGGCTAACGGACTGGAGCTAAGCTGCGTTGCAACGTTCCAGCGGGTTGATAAAGTTTTTAAATTTAAAATGCCGTTTCGTATCGTAAGTTGTATTTAGAATTCTCAACACTCAAAACTTTTGCGCGTCGGCGGTTGCAACGTCTGCTTGAGCGACTGGTTAGCCCGCATTAAAAATTTTTTTCTAACCGATTAGTTATCAATGAAACGGATATGGTGTTTATTAGTAAAGTGTGGTTTTTCACAATAAAATTCTTTCAATACATAAACTGGATCGTGATTTGGTGATAAATAATTGATTAAATGTATATGAGAACCATAAACCCAACGATTATTATGCATCGTTGTATCACGTTGATCAAAATAAAAAAAGTGCCATTGTGATACGTCATTATTAAAGAACATATGTCCTATTAATTGACGTCTAACTTTTATTACCTGAGATAGTTTTTTAAAGAGACTTGATTTATCTATATTATCAAAATTAATATTGGGTAATGTGTCTAAAGTCGATTGTAAATCTTTTGGATTTAGTTCACGACGATGTATTCTATGATGATATTTTGTTTTTCCTGCATCCGCTAAATTAATTAGTTGTGCAAAGTCAGTCCCATAGATTGTAATATTTTTGCAATGTTTGTCCAAAAGATTTTTCTTCTGTATTTCAAATATCTTTATTAATCCTTCAATATTACTTTGTTTTGTCATATGCGCTTGCCATTGCGGAGTAACGGACTGGAAATAATTTACGTGTCAACGCTTAAGAGTAATGGATTAAAAGTTTAAGCATAAATAATGTTTTGTGACCTAAATTGTAATAAAACTTTAATAACCGAAACTTTGAACGCGAACGATTACAACGACTTGTTAGTCCGTTTTTTTTGAAGTAATAAAATTAATTTATGAACTGGGGAAATAAATAAAAACAAAGATAACTTTCTCAGAAAATTTGATTTTTCGATAACAGAAGCAACTGAAGGACTATGGACGTAATAATATTTTACGAATACCTTTCCAAAATGATGATTTAATAAGCGTTCATCACGAAAGTTGCGGAATGTATCTATGTATGGATGATATTCTGTGCCAAGAGTAGCTGTTGCGATAAAACAACCACTTGATTTTTGAGGAATGTCAGTGTTGACAAAATTAGGTTCGATTTCTTTTAATTTACCAATAATTTCAGAACGTATTTTTTCGGTTTGAATTTGTCTATCACCTGCATCCTTGTGAGATTTAAAATAATTCAAATTATTTGCGGAATGTTGCAAATATTTATCAATTATTTGAACCCCTCGTTTGTAATTATTTGCTGAGAAATTTAATGAACAAGCATATTGAATTGCATCTCGTATTTTAATAAATACAGGCGCATATTGATTCCCATATTTTAATTGAATAGGCAATTTTGCCGTTTGGTGGATAAAAATATCCTCACCCGTTGCCATTGGCTTCCTATCAAACTCAACTGTTACTTCTTCATCAATTGTTTTAATTAATTTAGAAAGAAATTCATCACAGACATCAAGCATTTGGTTAGCAAGATTTTCTTTTGAATCCTTTGCACCTTCTTCAACTGCTTTTTTAATTAAAACAATCATTTCATCTATTTTGGGTGATTTGGGAGTTGAACACCATCCCGCAGATAAACCCTTTCGAATCCATAATGTAGAATCAGACAAATCTTCTTCAAGTAATTTTGAATAATATTGATATGCTTGTTCAAAGTTCTTTGAATCAAAAGCAGTTTCTGCAAGGATTCTTATATTTTCTGATTTTGACATTCGACTACCCTTTCGATTGTGAATTAATGCGGGCTAACGGACTGGAGCTAAGCTGCGTTGCAATGTTCCAGCGCGTTGAATAAAAGTTTAAATGTAAAATGCTGTTTCGTAACCTAAGTTGTATTTAGAAATCTCAACACTCAAAACTTTGGAGCGACGGCGATTGCAACGTCAGCTTGAGTGACTGGTTAGCCTGCCCGTTTTTGTTTTTAATGTGCGCTGAGAATTTTTTGTTTTTGCATTTGTGTGAGAAAGAAGCACACTGTTTTGCAAACTTTGGTTTGTGCGGCAGCTTTTTCAGTTTGCAAAAGTGTGTGCTTGTGCGTTGGCTTCGATTGCTAGCCTATAAATATTAGAAATCATTTTTCCTATTAATATTTCACAATCACTCTTTTTTTATCCCCTATGACCTGCGGCGTTTGTTCACGATTATTCTCCCGCGCTTTATCTGGAACATTGTCATTCAAAAAGTTTTCAATTTCTTCAACTGTTAATTGATGATCCTTGTTCGCATCAGCTTCGCCTTGCAATGCTTTCAAGAAATAATACGTGAACAATCCGTGTTTTTTTTCTGGATACCAATTCGATAATTGATTTTCTGAGGATGAACTAAAAACAATCCCATTTTTCAGAGCAGCAATTGGGTTTTTCACTTTCAACAGTGCCGGACTCACTCCTTTGAACAATAATCCTTTTGGTGTTGAACCGCTGAAGCATGCATCTAACACAACCGTAATACTTCGCGCAGGAAGTTTTGCAATCTGGTTGTAAAATTCTCTAACTGGATAACCAGAAACATTCGCATATTCAGGATCGCAATCATATGGTACAAAGAAGGCGTCACTCGTTTTTGTATCCGGTGCGCCGTGTCCGTTGTAATACACAAATACATCCGACTTATCAGCCCTCACCATATTGGAGAGTTTTTGCAACATTATATTAAAATCATTCTTCCCGGCATTTTCATCGTCCGCGTAAATAATTCTTTTCCCATTATAGCCCAATGTGTTTGTCAGGTATTCCTTCATTATTGTTGCGCCGTGCTTGGCGTAATCGACGCTCGGAACAGATTTATTCTTATATTTTGAAATACCAATCACTAATGCGACTGCATCAGGATTCTTTACTGTTGTTGCAGGGATATTTATATCCACATCAACCGAAAGACCGGAAGCAATCTTAATGTCACCATAATTATCATCTTTCCCTTTCACGGTAATCTCTTCAATACTTGCTAGAGCTTTATTAAATGATAGCGGAAGCGACTGCGATGCAATCCCATATTTTCCGTATGATTCTGAAACAGAAATTGAAACGGGAACGATTGTTGCAAGATTATTTGTATAGATCGAGAAATTGACATCGGCATAATTGCCGCTTTCTAATGTACCGATCTCAAATTCTGATTGAGAGCCACCGGCAAGAAAAACATTTTCGCCAATGGAGATTTTTGCCTTCACATTTTCTGCATTGCCATTTCCTGTGTTTTGAATGCGCGCAGTGATTTTTACAATTTCGCCCGGTTCAATCTTTCCGTTCTTACTAAAATCATCGATCCCAACATCGGCAAGAACAAGTTTTGGAGGAACAAGCGCCTTGGTTTCAAATGTAACTTTGTTTCCGATGGGAGCAAAACCGTTTGTTTCACCGTAGGAAATAGATGCAGTCGTTTTTCCATCTGCCACATCCCCTCCGGCACGGAGAATAATTTTTGTTGTGCGTACCTGACCAGAAGGAATTTCTCCGATATATACCCATGGTGTAACTGTAACAGAAATTCCAGCCTCAATCTTTGCGTTCACTTCTACTCCAAACGCACCACCTTGACCGCTGTTGGTTACAGTTACAACTATTTCGCCCATTTCATTTGCATCAAGTTTCAAATTACCAGATGGTTCGGAAAATATAATGGATGCTTTTATTTGTGGTGGCAGACTCGGTTGAGATTTTAATGTGACATATTGTTGTTTACCTTTTTGCGGTCCTATTAAAAACATTTGGCCATTATAATTTATTTTCCAATTGTAAAATTCATAATTTTCAACTGAAGTGAGACGCATTTTACCTTGTGCTTGCAATGATGAAGAAGCTTTCTTAAAGTCTCGTGCCTGTTGTAATTTTATTGGTAATGTAAATGTTTGATAGGTAGCTTTGAGAAGGATTGGAAATTGCTGGGTGTCTGCATCGAATACACCAAGTGTAAAAGAAGAAATTGTGTCTTGCTCCGATGATGCAAGCAATTGTTCGCGCTCCTGTTCTAATTCATTGATATACTCATCATGCTTTCGTTTTGCATTCGCAATTTTTTGCGCATATTCATTTCGCAATTCTTTTGTTTTGTTGGTTGCATCATATTTACGTTTTTCAAACTCCTTCTGTGTTTCAAATTCATCCTTAGGCAAATTTGGTAGAATTTGAATCTTTTCATTTAGCTCTTTTTCAAAAATAGACGAATCGAATGGCCTATCAATGTTTTTTTTAAGATCCCTTATTTTAGTTATTATTGAATCAATTTTGGAATAACCCTTTTTTGTCAAACCATCTTCTATCCATAATTCCGATTCATAAATCCAAACTATTTTATGATCTATTTCAACTTTATACCAATCACCGTCTTTCAATAATATTAGAGCTTCTGTTCTTTTTGTAAGAAAGCGATAATCTGAAAAAGAATCAGTACTTTCACGAATTCTTACTCCGTTCTTTAATATGATTTTGGTATTTAGATTGGTTTTAATTTGTTCTTGACCGAACGAACAGGTAATATTAAACAGGATTGCTAGAACTAATATTCTTTCCTTCATTTTAACCGTCCATATTTGAAATACATAATCTTTTTTAATGAACCTATTACACAAATCATCATAATTTATTTTATTTCTTTTCGTACAGACATCAGTAATTGATCTGTAGAACGTTTGTTTAGTGAAATGTTAAACAACCACTGGGCATACATATTAAGTTGATCCATACGTAAACCAATTGCGTTATTGATAAATTTGACTTGTTCGAGATTTGGGAAAGGAATATTCTCTTTTGTTACAACTGCAATGAAAATTTCAGAAGATGTACCCTTTCCTTCCGGTAACGATAATTGCAATTCATATGCGTTGTGTGGAGGAAAAACAAAAGTTTTGTTCGCATCTATTTCGTTTTCTCTGTCAATCGAATTGGGATAAATCACTGACAGCGAATCTTTATAAATATTGAAGATAGTCAAATATCCAGCTTTGGTAGTAGTAACTGTAAGCGATAATGGCTCACCTTCTTTCACAATTTGTTTTGAAGATTCTAACTTAACAGAAAAAGTTGGATCTGGTTCTCCTTGTTGCATTGCGACTTTCGCTTCTATCTCAATTTCTATTTGGTAGGTGAACCCTTTAATTTTTATTAAATCACCTTCGCGAATAATTCGTTCTTCAAGAATTATTCCTTTAGTTGAAGATTCTGCGAACTTGGAATAAAAATCGATGATATTATTCCCCGATTCAGTTACTAATCGAGCATCTCTGGCTGTAATGGTAATACCTGTTTTTGCTAAAGCATCTGCTCGAGCATTATTGAGTGCTCTCATTCGAATTGCTTCAATATCAGTTCCGTCAGCAGTTCCAATTCCTTTTTGCCATTGAACTTGTGCAGAAATTAGACTTTGAATAGCAATAAGGAAGAAAAAATATTTCATTGAGTTTCTCATAATCTTTGGCAATATAGTTTAGCTTAAACAAAAATACAATTTCAATACTGTGAAATGCAGATACGAGTTTGAAGTTTATAGTATTTCGGGCTATAGTAAAATTAGAGTTAATACTAAAGAGATTTTGTTGGTTCTCTATAATTTGTTTGACCTATAGACATATATTTTCTATGTTCTTGAAACTTAATATCTATCAGCGATACTTTTAGAGAAGATAATATGAAAATTCTTTACACACCATCAGACATACTTTGGATTAAGAATGTCACAAACAAAGAAGGCGGACAAGCCTATATGAATTTGTCTTCTAACAATTTCATCCTTCATTTCCCTAATAAACATAGCACTAAAAATATTTTCAAACCGGATGTTGACGACATAATACTCATCCGACAAAAGATTAATGGAATTCCTGCATTTACTCATTTAGTTACCCCAATTGACAATGAAAGGGTTGATGATAATAGAACTTTATTCCGTTTCGGCAGACGAGTAAAGGTTATAGCTAAAACTGATTTGACTAATTTCATACCTGTTTCCTCTACCTTGTGGAAGCGTGTTAAGTTTTCAGGTATTTCTTGGGGTGACGCCTGCGAAATTGAAAATATTTCAAGCATTGGAAATAGTGATGAATTAAAACTTGACATTTGGTTACGATTCAGTAAACATTTCGATCCAAGTGAAGAAGAATCAGTAAATATTACAACGACACTCATAAATGAAATTTATGATACAAACCCAGAACTAACAGTTGTTGAGGGTAAATTGAAACTTGTATTGCACTACGCAAAAGAAAGAAATAATAAAATTGTGATACTGAAAAAACAGCAGGCGATAAAAAATAAATCCCTTTATTGTGAAGTTTGCGGTTTTTCGTTTCAGAAAACATACGATGCTATATTTATTGAATGTCATCACCTAACACCAATCGGTATAAGTGGGGAAAGAGAAACTAAATTGAATGATCTCGCGTTGGTTTGTTCTAACTGTCACCGAATGTTGCATAAAAAATTTGATGATAAATATTTATTGATTGAACAACTTAAAAAAAGACTGAAATAAAATCGAACATTTCTACTTTGTAACAGTTCAACGTCAAACACAAAAAATCATTTTAACGTTTTTCCTTGCTCACGAGTTCTATAAAGTGGGTATGAAATTGCACTGTTTTGCAAACTTTGGCTTGTGCGGTTGCTCTGAGCGGTTTGCAAAAGTGTGCAATGTGCGTGGAAAGTTCTTAAAAACAAAAAATTTGCGTCGGACAATTTGATTAACCACACTCTTTCTTTGTATTACAATTTTTATTTCTTGAGTTTCCGTAAGGCAGGCTAACGGACTGGAACTAAGCCGCGTGTAAATGTTCCAGAGCGTTGGAATAAAAGTTTAAAGTAAAAATGAGACATCGTATTACAAGTTCACTAATTAACTCACAACATAAATCAGTCACAGAGCGACGGCGATTTACACGTCGGCTTGAGTGACTGGTTAGCCAGCAAGGACTTTTTATGGAACAGTGTATACCAACACCACACGAATACAACAAAATAGGAGAACCATACACGAATAAAGATGGCGCGTTGGTTCAAATAATTTATTGTATAAAATGTGCCGATAGAAAAGAAATAATCATTGCCGATAAAACGTGACTATTTCTTTGATTCCAACTCTTTCAATTTATTGTAAACTTCATCAATACCTTTGATAAGATCAGGACGAAATTTATCATTTGTAAGCGATGAAATACCGGCTCCAGTGTTAGTTGATAATGCCGCTTTGACAATTTCAACGGTTGCTTCGAGTATGGTCATAATTACTCCAATAAATTATTTGTGTGTATTGCTGGCTAACGGACTGGAACTAAGTTGCGTTGTAACGCTCCAGAGGGTTGAAAATATTGAATAACAAGTAAAGGTAGATTATGTATCATAAATTGAAGACTCGATTTAGCAATTTGATAAAGCGCGTAGGCGGTTACAACGTCAACTTGAGTGACTGGTTAGCCCGCCAACGTAAGAAAGAAACGAAATCCGAAATGCTTAAAAAGACTGGAATATTATCATCAAGTGAATTACTGGAAATATATTTTAATGAAGTTTATTCTCGTCAGGAGCATTAGACTTATGATATTTAGATACAAGTTCGGCTGTAAGAGCAATATAATGTGTTTGTGTTTTTTCATTAAACGATTCAGTAAGTTCTTCTTTGGTAGTATTCTGATTAACTGATTGTGTGATTAAAAAGTCACAGAGTGTTCTAATTGTGGCTTCGAGATATGATAAACGAATTAAAATATCAGCCAGACCATCATTTTGTGGAACATCTAAATGTTTATCAAAATTTTTCCAAGAATTGTTTTTCATCTACGCCTCCTTTGGCGGGCTAACGGACTGGAGCTAACCTGCGTGGTAACGTTTTTACGCGGACGCAATGTCGATTAACTAGCCGATTACTATTTGAATCGTATGTTGTGCTTAGAAATTTCAACTTTGAATACAAAAATTGCGGCCGCGGTTACCACGTCAGGTTGAGCGACTGGTTAGCCCGCCTTTTTGAATATTTAAATGAAAACAAACTTCACGCTTTAGCGTGATGTTTGTAATCCAACTTGTGTGCAAGTGAGTGAGCAAAGCGAACTGACTTGCACACATTAATATACTCAGAGATTGCACAACGTCAGTAATTTACAAAACAAGTTAAGCCATACATTTAATATCAATCACCCAATCCTTTTTGTTTCCACCAAGGTTGTTTTTGGTTTTGTGTTGAATTTGGTAATGCTGGTGATTGTGAATTTGGAGATTGCGATCCGGGTTGTTGCTGTTGTTGTTTTGAAGAACTGTCAAAATATTTAATCCAATATAAACCTGTTCGTGGAATTCCAACACTAATATAACGTCTACCGTCCGGTGATACACCGCAACGCAACCCAGGAAAACCAAAACTAAAACCCACACCCTTTTTCGTCCAAGATGCACGAAATGGACCAGAACCAAATATTTTTCTAAACCTCCAACTCATATGATCTCACTAAATGATGTTTAAATTCTTTTCCCTATTTGGTAACCGATAAACGCTCCAATTATTAAGCCCCAAAGACCAAAAACTGCAATACCGACTATTCCGACAATTATTGAGCCTACAATACCGTGAGACGAATCGAAAGGTTTTTTTGAAGAAGGTATACTATGAGCTGAGCGATTTGGAGTTGAAACACTACTTTGATGTTGAGGACGAGTTTGTATTGGCGTTACGCTTCTGCCGGCATAAAGAGTATTAAAAACACTTTCACCCGATTGTATTTTTTGTTGCGTCATTTGAACTGTTGAATTAGTCGGTGTTTGCCCTCCAAGCCATTGACGTGCTTCTTGTTCACTTGATAATAATTGAATTTGAGATGGCGTTTCAATAAGCATTTGAGGTTTACCTCTATAACTTCCAATAACTCCAGAAACTTTTACCCACTTACCTTCATAATCTTGAGGATCAATACCGCTACGTTGAAACATAGCGAGATTGGTTGACCACAAAACAAGAGTAAAGGTATGATTTGGATAAAAACCGAAATTTATGAAAACATAAGGACGACGATTTCTAGCCCAACCTTTGCGAGAAGTAGATATTTGCCCTACAACTTCAATTCGCTCACCTATATGTTCACCAAGCGAACCAGTTTTAGAAGCGTCAATTACCAGATACTGACTTCTCTTTAATGTGATTGGTGTTGCTGAAGTCGCTTTTCGTGGAATAACTTTTGGGTAAGTAAAGTTACCAGCAATGAACTGATTAAGATTTGGAATTTTTTCAAACTCAAGTTTGCAAATACCTCGAAATCGCTCTACATATTGAGCAAGTTGAGATATTGCAGATATTTCACTCAATAATTGTGATGTTTCAACATTTACAAAATCATCAGCCCGAAAGAGAATATTTTCGCTGTTGTCATATTTTCTCCACAAATTCGGAGAACTATAAATCGCTTGCAAACCAAGAAATATTACGATGGAAGCAAATCTGTCAATTGAAGAGTTATAATACTTCTCATTTCTTGCTGGATGTTGATAATTAAGATGTCCAATTTCATTGGTCTTGAGATTTGAAAGTGCTGGAAGATAAATGCCATCATAATCAATAAGCCGAAGTTTCCCATTTTTTACGACAATGTTTCCGTGTTGCAAATCTCCGTGCGCAATTCCAAGCCGTTCTAAATTGTTTACCAAATTGAGAAATTCAGGAATTATTTTATTTATCTGTGAAGGGTTGGAAATATTTTTGTCTATAAAAGAATTTAAAGTTTCTCCATCTAACCATTCCATTTTTATGATTGGGTGCCATTGTTGTCCAATACGAATGCCTTGTGAAAGACAAGTAGCCTTTACAAGAAAATCATTTGGATTATTTTGTAAATATTTTCCAAAAGATTCATAACGCAATTGTATATCTGGAATAGCCCTTGTAAAACAACGAGTTGCCCATTCTTGACTGTGGTTAGTTAAATGAAAAGTAGTAGTAAATCCGCCAGAATATGGTTTAGGAATACCAAATTGGTCTGTTTCAGGGGTACATAACTTTAGCTCAGGATCAGCAAATGCTGTGCGTGGATTTTGAATTGCTGATAAATACTCATCGCCTCTTGGTAACGGCATAACCGGAATTAAAATTTAATTGATAGTATAGTTACATCATCGTTCTTAATTTGTGAATTTGATCTCAAACTATTAATCCAATATTCAAAAGAATATTTTGTTCCATCATTCTCGGTAAAGCCAATAATGTTTTCCCAGGGATGTTCATTTTGCTCGTGTTGAGATAAAAACCAATTCGCAATTGCATCTGTCATTAGAAATATTGTATCACCTGTTTCCCAATTACCTTTTTTCAACAATACTTTATCCCACACACTAATATTTTTTACTGAATTACTAGAAAGCAGGATTGGTGAATTATTAAATTCGTCAGATGTAGCGACTGGGAAGGCGGTAATTATTTCACTATTTCGGATTTGAAATAAACAACTATCACCAATTGCTATTGCCGACCACTCTCCTGATGAATGATGGCTATTAAGTGATGATGATATTTCTAAACCAAGCAGAGTAGCAAAGGCACCAAACTGAACTTTTTCTTCAGCAAACCAAGGAAGCGGACGTCGTTGAACAACCTTTCGCCAACGTTGTCCCAAGGTATCGGATTTTATTTTAAGCGTTTCGAGATCTTTATATGGCTCTTTTACAAAAGATCTAGTCAACATTTTAGCCCAATCAGATGCAAAAGAACTCTCTGCGGCTCCATCGGCTATAGCACAACAAAAGTAACTTGTGTTTATTGAACCATCAATTTTTGGCGAATATGCGTCTTCATAATCTTTAATATCATTGCCAGATTTTTGACTATAAAAGTGATTGAACTTGGCATTCATATACACTCTGGTTAACGCAAATTACTTGGACGCGTTCCAATATCTAAGAAACGAATAACTGAAACAATATCGGCATTAAAAACAAATCCACGGCTTGCTTCTGATACTTGATACCCTTCTTGCTTTGCAGCGTTTTGTATATGAGTAGGAAGATTACTTGACATTTGAAACAATAGTTTGGCAAATTCATCAGGCAAATTGTTTTCGTTATCTGGGAATTCAATCGGGCTTGATTTTTGTGCTGATAAATGAACATTAAAAAGTAATACATTACCATCTGAACTTCCTAAACTCTTTATTGCATTAGCACTTTCCATTGGATTTCCATCTGTTGCTTCACCATCGGTTATATTAATAACAATAGGGGGAAAACAACTTGGATGTTGCGATAACCATTCTTGAACAATATTTTTTGCTTCTGATAATGCTTGACACATTGGAGTACCACCATTAGCGATTGGATCAAACCATATTGGAAATTTTATTGTTTGGTCTATTAATCCACCTGCACCGTCATCTACCTTTTTTGTTCTTTCTTCTATACGCAGTGGTGAATTTGCAATTAAACTGATTGGGGATAGACTTGATCCAGCGAGAGCACCAGAAAAACCCGTGCCAACCGTTACGCCATAACCAATTACACCAACGTTATAAAAATCTCTAACACCATCACTCTTCGCACATTTAATTACAAGATTTTGTATAAGACGATTTATTGCATCAGCAACACTATCTGCTTTTCGTTTCGCAGATTCGCCTCCACCAAAAGAATCCGACATCGAGCCTGATTGGTCTATTAAGAAAATGAAACAACTAGGGTTGGCCCTACTGATTTCTGCTTGATATGACATTGGTACCTCCTTGTGGAATTGAACTGTTATTTGTTATAAATATTTTTCTACACTTTCATATTAGCAATATTTCAATTTGTACGCCAATGTTAGGCGGGCTAACTAGTTAGTAGACTGCCTGACACAGGAGTGTACTCAAAAACAGCACAAACACTGTTCTACACAGCCTATCATTCTGGAGCTGCGATGCTCGGTAATCTGCATTTCCGCAGGCATTCCAGTGTGGATTAAAAGTTTAATTGTATAGTACCAATGCTCCGCCGCGTCAGTCACAATTACGAAACCAACCGGATCGACGATTATGTGTTCTTTTTACACTGCTTCTTTCAATTGCACCTGTACTTTGGCAACTGACACAATCACCGAAAGCCCTAACTCTTCAATCTGAATTGCTATTGCTGAACTTCCCCGC
>Ga0172379_10006103_pt1 | contig 16364 bp, 13 predicted proteins | sample GrowelOW334metaG_FD_119756 | JGI IMG/M metagenome (GOLD analysis project Ga0172379, IMG submission 119756) | Groundwater microbial communities from an aquifer near a municipal landfill in Southern Ontario, Canada - Groundwater well OW334 metaG | ecosystem: Environmental > Aquatic > Deep... | reverse complement strand
AAGTATTACCGTAGTCATAAGATGGAGTATATGTATTTCCATAGTCGTAACTAGGTGTGTAAGTATTACCGTAGTCATAAGATGGAGTATATGTATTTCCATAGTCGTAACTAGGTGTGTAAGTATTACCGTAGTCATAAGATGGAGTATATGTATTTCCATAGTCGTATGAAGGAGTGTAAGTATTACCGTAATCATAACTATAGGAATTGCCATAATCGTAACTAGGGGTATAAGTATTACCGTAATCGTATGAAGCAGTATATATGTTTCCATAATCGTAGCTCTGAGCAGAAGCACTAAAAGGAGCAAGCATAGAAAACACAGCTAAAGTAGCTGCTGAGATCTTGTATATTTTTGAAATAATGTTATTTTGCATATGTTTTTTAGTATATTCTCCTTAAATTTCTTACCTGATTTTTTATCTTGTTTATTATACACCATTTATGTATTATGTCAAGCACCCCATAATGATTCAGTATCTTGGACACAGAAGACAAAAAGACCGTTCGTCCGCCTAGGCGGACGAACGGTCTTTTTTATCTCTACTCCTGATCTCTTTTAGAGTTTTAAAAGCTCAGCAACATAATCAACATCTTTATCCCCTCTTCCAGAAAGATTCACGATAATAATTTTTTCTTTGTCTAAAGTTGGAGCCAATTTTATTGCTTCCGCAATTGCATGCGAACTTTCAAGTGCAGGAATTATTCCTTCAACTTTTGATAATTCCAAAAATGCATCAATAGTTTCTTTATCAGTTACAGAAGTATATTTAACCCTTTCAATATCTTTTAGATATGCGTGAATTGGTCCGACTCCAGGATAATCAAGACCAGAGGCAATTGAGTGTACTGGGTCTGGATTTCCTTCTTTATCTTGAAGAACAATTGTTTTCATTCCATGAATTGTCCCAGGAGTTCCATAAGTAATGGTAGCTGCATGCTCTCCAACTTTTTTCCCCTTGCCCGCTGGTTCAACTCCAATAAGTTTCACTTCATCATCAAGAAATTCATTGAACAGACCAATTGCGTTTGAACCTCCCCCAACACATCCAATTGCATAATCAGGCAGTCTTCCTTCTTGCTCAAAAATTTGTTCCTTCGCTTCTTTTCCAACAATGGATTGAAAATCTCGAACGATCATTGGATACGGATGAGGTCCGACAACTGAACCGATCGCAAAAAAAGTATTTTTGTAATCTTTCATAAATGTTCCAAAGGCGCTATCTACTGCATCTTTCAAACATTTTCCACCAGAATTTACTTCGACCACTTTTGCTCCTAGTAATTTCATTCGTATTACATTTGGATGTTGTTTTGCAATATCGATTGATCCCATATGAATTTCACATTCGAGTCCTACAATTGTGGCAGCTGTTGCTAAAGCTACTCCATGCTGGCCAGCACCAGTTTCGGCTAAAAGTTTTTTCTTTCCCATTCGCTTTGCAAGCAAAGCTTCTCCAAGACAATGATTTATTTTGTGCGCTCCAGTGTGATTTAGATCTTCACGCTTGAAATAAATTTTTGCTCCGCCTAATTTTTTTGTAAGATTTTTTGCAAAATATAATGGCGATGGCCTACCGACATAATTTTTTAATAGGTCACTAAGTTCCTTTTGGAACAAAGGATCATTTTTTGCTTTCTCATACTCTTCTTCAATTTCTTTTAAAGGAATCTCAAGTTCCGGAGGAACAAATCTTCCTCCAAAAGATCCATAAAAACCTTTTTCGTCTGGTAAATTTTTTAATGATTTTATATTTGTCATAGTTTTTGTTATTAGCCATTTTTAAATAGTATTCTGCCATTTGATATTTTCTTCGCCAACTTTCAGTACAGTGATTTTTAAATTTATAGTGTGTCATGTTTTCTTGCCCTCTTAAGTTTTTTAAAAAGTTTGGAGGGTTGGTTAATTAATAAGCAAATAATAAAAAGGCGCTCGCGAAGCGAGCGCCTTTTGTTTTTTTAAGAGATTTACCCGCCTAAACTTTTTCTTTGAAAAAATTTAGGCGGGTGAATATAACAAAGCTACCCGCGTAGATCGGTTAGCCACCAAGTAAATGATATTTTGTTACATCTGAACATGCTTTTAATATAACTCTTACTAACTTTTATTTCAATACAGCAGTTAGATTTTGAACAAACTCTAAGGTAGAATACATGGCATGACGATTCAATTTGATGAAGAAAAGCAAAAAAGAAATCTGAACGAACTACTCGCAGAAGAGGAGGAGCAATCTGCTCAGATCCTTTCTCAAAAATATGGCGTTAAATATGTTGATCTTTCTGGAATTCCAATTAACAGTGACGCTCTTCGACTTATTCCTGAGCCAGAAGCTAGAGAAAATGAGATGGCTGCTTTTAAGATCGTAGGGAAAAAACTTTATGTGGCTGTACGAGCCCCAAACAAAGATTCTGTTCTTGAAATAATTGATAAGCTAAAAGAAAAAGATTACACCATCGAACTTTATATGACCGCTCGCCAAAGTTTGGAAAAAGCTTGGCAGAGATATAAAGACCTTTCTTTTGCAATGGAAACAAAAGCAGGAACCCTTGATATTTCAAATGAAGAAGTTGAAGCTTTTCTAAAAAAAGTTAATTCTCTTGACGATATTGAAGCTTTAATAAATGAAAATGTTGATTCAAATAAAGTTTACCGAACATCAAAAATTCTTGCGATCATTATCGCAGGAGGAGTTTCAACTGATGCGTCTGATATTCACATAGAGCCAGAAGAAAAAATCGTAAGATTGAGATATCGTCTTGATGGATCTTTAGTTGAACTTCTTCAATTTGATAAAGAAACTTACCAACTTTTACTTTCAAGAATAAAACTTCTTTCTGGACTAAAATTGAACATAAAAGAAAACTCTCAAGACGGAAGATTTAGTGTGAAAGTTTATAATCAAAGTATTGAAATTAGAACATCTACTCTGCCTGGAGCTTTTGGTGAATCAGTAGTGCTCCGAATATTGAATCCAAAATCTATCCAGTTCCCTCTTAAGGATCTTGGTATTCCTCCAAAACTTCTTGATCTTTTTGTTAGAGAAATTTCAAAACCAAACGGAATGATCTTAACAACTGGTCCAACTGGTTCAGGAAAGACCACAACTCTTTATGCTTTTTTGCGACGCGTTCATAATCCATCAATCAAAGTTGTTACTATTGAAGATCCTGTTGAATACCATCTTGATGGAATTGTTCAAACTCAAGTTGAAGTTGAAAAAGGTTACACTTTTGCCGCAGGACTTAGATCAACTCTTAGACAAGACCCCGATGTGATCATGGTGGGAGAAATTAGAGATAACGAAACAGCAGAAATTGCCGTCCACGCTGCCCTTACAGGTCACTTAGTTTTTTCAACTCTCCACACAAATAATGCCGCAGGTGCTTTCCCTCGTTTGATCGACCTTGGAGTTAATCCAAAAATTTTAGTATCAGCGATCAATCTTGCAATTGCCCAAAGACTTCTTCGAAAACTTTGTTTAACTTGTAGAAAACAAGTTCCCGTTCCAGAAAACAAAAAAGCTGCGTTAGAAATTATTTGGGCAAAATTAGAAAAAAAAGGAGCAAAAGTATCTCAAAAAGATTTTGTTTTTGAAGCTGTTGGTTGTCCTGAATGTAATAAGACTGGCTACAAAGGAAGAATTGGTATTTATGAAGCCATTATGATAGACAGAGCTGTTGAAGATACTATCCAAAGCAATCCAAGTGAAAGAGAGATCGTTGCCGCAGCTGAACCCCAAAATATTCTTTCGTTGGCTCAGGACGGATTATTAAAAGTTGCCGATGGTGTAACCTCTCTTGTTGAACTAGAAAGTATTGTTGACATGTCATTTGAACTTCCAGAAAATTTTGATTATGCTCCTCCAGAAATTGGAGATGGTGAGGTAGCAAAATAGGATAACAAACATAGATAGCAAAATAATTAATATTATTGAAAACAAAAAAAGAGCAGCGCATGACGCTGCTCTTTTTTATATTTAGACATTGATTTTGCAATAAGCAAAATCGTGTGCGGTAATTTTAAATTTATTGAAAAAAATATCACCAAGCATATACTTGGTACATGAGATTTCACGAAAAGAATCTCTAAGCAATACTTTGGCCCGGAAGCGAAAGTAAGACGTAATTCTAAGGATAGTACCAGTCACTTTTCTCGAGGAAAAAACCAGATCGTCCTTTAAAGCAAGCCAAAAGACAAAATTAATTGTCCCATTGCTTAGAGATTTTTTGCGTCAAACCCGCAGTGGCGGAAAGTGACCGACTTTTTTATATGAACTTATGGTAGAATACTAGCATAGTATTGTTTTAATGTCAACTAATGTGTTTAAATTTCATTAAATTACTTGTCGAACATAATACATGAGCGCAAAAAATACTCAAAAAAATAAGGCTGATTCTGGAACAGAAAGATCCCTTTCCGAAGACCGAGTTCTCGACCAAACCCTTCGTCCTGCATCGTTTGAAGAATATATCGGACAAGAAGCGATCAAAAAAAATCTTTCAATTCTTATTTCTGCTGCCAAAGGTAGAAACCATGCTCCTGAACATATTCTTTTTTACGGTCCGCCAGGACTTGGCAAAACAACGCTTGCCCACATTATCGCAAAAGAAGCAGGTGTCGATATAAAAATCACTTCAGGACCTGCTATTGAAAAAGTTGGAGATCTTGCTTCTATTCTTACAAATCTTTCTCCTGGCGATATTTTATTTATTGATGAGATTCACAGACTAAACAAAACAGTTGAAGAAATTCTATACCCCGCTATGGAAAATGGGGCTCTCGATATTATTATTGGCAAAGGTCCTTCAGCCAGAACTATTCAACTTGAACTTCCTCCTTTTACCATGATCGCGGCAACTACTCGTATCGCAATGGTTTCTTCTCCGCTTAGATCTAGATTTTCTGGTGGAACATTTAGATTAGATTTTTATACTGACGAAGAAATAAATAAAATTATAAAACGTTCTGCAGATATTTTAGGAATAAAAATTGATGATGAATCAAGTTTTGAAATTGCCAGACGAAGCAGAAAAACTCCTCGCACCGCAAACTACCTTTTAAAGCGCACTAGAGATTTTGCCCAAATGGAAAATAAAGGGATCGATAAAGAACTTTCCGACAAAGCACTTGAAATGATTGGTATTGATGAAGCAGGGCTTTCCGACTCAGACCAAAAAATTCTTGAGGCTTTAATTGATAAATTTAACGGAGGTCCAGTAGGACTTAACACTTTAGCCGCTTCTCTTGCAGAAGAAGAAGCAACGATCGAAGAATTCAATGAACCTTATCTTTTGCAAATTGGATTTATCGAAAGAACTCCTCGTGGCCGTATAGCAACAGAAAAAGCCTATAAACATTTAAAAATTGATTACCCTATTGAAAGACAAAATAAATTAATTTAATATTTTTTATTAATAATTAATAACTAATTTTATGTCAGGACATAACAAATGGAGTCAAATTCGTCGTCAGAAAGGAATTACTGATGCAAAAAAAAGTAAGGTTTTTTCAAAGCACGCTCGACTTATTGCAGCAGAGTCAAAAAAATCTAATGGAGCAACTTCGCCTGGACTTGGCCAAGCAATTGAAAACGCTAAAAAAGATAATGTTTCAAAAGATGTTATTGATAGAGCTATCAAAAAAGGAACAGAATCTGGCGGAGAAACAATGGAGCAAATTGCATACGAATGTTATGGGCCTGGAGGATGCGCAATTATCATTGAAGCCCTTACAACAAATAAAAATAAAGCGGCTCAAGAAATAAAACATATTCTTTCAAAAAATGGATTCCAATTAGCCTCAATTGGAAGTGCTTCTTGGGCTTTTAAAAAAGAAGGAGGAACTCTTATTCCTCAAACCACAGTTGATCTTGAAGATGCCGACCTGGAACTTTTGAGCAAACTCGTAGATGAACTTGAAGAAAACGAAGAAGTAGAAGAAGTTTTCACAAACGTAGAATAGTTGACATATACCATAAATGTGGTTATTGTAGGTCCAAACAATAGCTATTTATGAAACCAATAATAATTCCTAAAACTCCAGCTGATTCGATCAAGGAAATTTCAGATGTTATCAAAAGCATCAATGTCCAACTATCAAATCTTAAAATGGAAGATTTTCCGAAACTGATCTGCTATTCCGATATGGAGCTGGATTTTAGTTCCCTTCACAAGGAAAAGGTTATTGCAGCTGCAATAAGGGTTTTCAGAGGTTACGGCTGGGATGTATCCCAAAATTCAAAGTTGGTCGCAGCAAGGACTGGACTTATCTTTGATTTGAGCTTCGGCTGTTAGTATTCTTCGGACCGTTCCGAAGAATTTTTTTGCCTAAAATTGACTTTTCATTATTACTGACTAATATTTATTTTGATGAAAATGAACTTTACAAAAGGAGGTGAAATTTAGTGAATACGTTTCCTACATCAAGCAATTTGATTTGCCGCCAATTTCAAGATGAAATCGTGGCACTCTCATCGGTGTTGAATGGAACAAAAACCTGTGATTTTCCTATTACTCTGAAGGCAACTTTTGGGTCAGAGGAACTAAACAATCCGATGAGTATCGAAAATCTTGAGGTACTTGCTGGCTATATCAAACAGATGAGCTGGGATGTTCGCATAACAGAAAGGCCTCAAAAAAGGGGTTACTTCCTTATCATCGACCTCCCTCGCGTCAAAGTCTCGAAATAATTATTCGAGGCATTTTTTTACCCAAAATTGCTATAATTCTCTATACGATCCCGTTAGAGATGAAAAGGGAAAAGTATAAATATGAAAAATAAAAAAAATTATAAAATAATTAATTTAGGAAAATCTCTTTGTGTGGAAAAAAGGGATTCCTATCTCTAATGGGATGAAAATAATTGCCATTGATCCAGGATATGAAAGACTTGGAATTGCCGTGCTTGAAAAAACTTTAGAAAAAAGCCTGCCCGACTCTCGGCGGGAAAAACTAATATTTTCTGAATGTTTTCAAACTTCAAAAGACCTATCTCATCCAGAAAGAATTTTTTTGGTAGTTTCTGAAATTGAAAAAATTATTAAAAAATATAATCCTGAAGCATTAGCGCTTGAAACGCTTTTTTTTGCCAAAAATGCAAAAACAGCTTTAAAGGTAGCTGAAGTTAGAGGAGCTATTTTATCTCAAGCTCTAAGAGATAAACTTTCTGTCCTTGAGCTTTCGCCAGGAGAAATAAAAATTGCGGTTTGTGGAAATGGCGCAGCAGACAAAAAATCTGTAATCAAGATGGTTCAAATAATTCTAAATTTACCAAAAGAAAAAAAATTTGATGATGAATATGATGCAATTGCTATTGGTTTAGCCTATTTTGCATTGGAAAAATCAAAACGGTTTAAATAAAAGTAAGAAGCTGTTGTCATTCCCGCGAAGGCGGGAATCCAGTGTTTTTTTATATAGCTTTTCTGGATCCCCGCCTTCGCGGGGACGAAAACTTGAAAGTTTTCGTTTTCCACAGCTCTAAGGACTTGCACAATTCATTTAGTTTTGGTACAAAAGCAGGTAGAACTTATTCCAAAAATAATGGACTTTGCAAACGGCAAAATTTTGTAGGAAAAAATGGAGGCTAGGAGGGAGCCATAATTACATTATGTCGACCAACGAAACTTCATTTTTTACAAAAATTTTGCTGTTTGAATGTTCAAGTGACTTGCTTATACATCCAAACGAGCGGTTATTTTTGAGATAAGTTCTAGGGATAAAACCCAATGAAAAGCTAACTAATAAATAAATGAACGACGACGATATCAAGGATCCATTTTTAAAGGAAAAAGAAGGAGCAGAAGATGATGCAGATGCAGAAGTTGACCTAGGAGAAGACGACGATGTACTAGGTGAAGAAATCCTTGATGCTGAAGAGGAGGAAGATGAGGCTCCTTTATGGGAGGAAGAGGAATAGGAAATAAGAAGCTAGAGCTATGAGTTAAGAATGAAACAAAAAAACCTCCCGCATAGCGGGAGGTTTTTTTGTTTTTTTGTTTTTTTCTTATCTCTTATCTCTTATCTCTTATCTCCATCTTCACAAACCGATGCTTCCCTATTTTATAAGTTCCAGTTTTTACTAATTCTTTGATATCTGTAATTTTTTTATCTTCTTCAAGTAAAGTAATAGCATTTTCTTTTACAAGTCTCGCAAAATCAGATTTTGAAGAAATCATATTTTGTTTTAATAAAATTTCACTTAATAGATCAGTTCCTTTTACTTCAACTTCTAAAATATCATCTGGAATTTCTTTTTTAGAAAAAGTTTTTTCAAAATCATTCGCAACTTTTTCTGCTTTTTCTTTTCCATGATAAAGAGTGATAATTTCTTTTGCTAAAATAATTTTAATATCTTTTGGATTTGTTCCTTTTTCTAATTTATCTTTTATTTTATTTATTTCTTCGAGAGGAAGATTAGTACAATCAGTAAACATCTGTCCCACAACTTCATCAGGTAGTGCCATTATCTTTCCAAACATATTTCCTGACTCATCTCTAAGACTTACATACCCCCCTTCACTTTTACTCATTAATTTTTTTCCTGTTTTAGGATTTTCAAGGAGAGTAGTTGTAATAACAAATTTTTCTTTATTTCTAAACTTTTTTTGAAGAGTTCTTCCTGCAAGCATGTTAAAGGTTTGGTCTGTTCCTCCAATCTCCACATCAACGTCTAGAGCGACACTGTCATAACCTTGAAGTAGCGGATATAAAAATTCATTTAAGTAAACAGGTTTTGATTCTTTAATTCTTTTATCAAACATGTCTCTTTCTATCATTTGCTGTACAGTAAAATTTGCAGAAAGATCAATAACTTCTTTTAAAGAAAGTTTGGAAAGCCATTTACTATTTTTAACTAATCTTGCTGGATTATTAGAAAATTTTTTAAAATTAACAATTGGAATTAATTGTTTTTTCCAAGTTTTAATATTTTCGTTTACTTGAGAAGAAGTAAGGGTCACTCTTGTTGCCTCTTTACCTGTTGGATCTCCTATCATTGCAGTAAAGTCACCAAAAAGCACAATGACTTCATGACCAAGTTTTCTAAATTTTTCAATCAAAAGAAAATTACTAGAGTGGCCTAAATGAAGTTCAGGCCCGGTCGCATCTGCTCCGATATAAATTTTTAATCTTCTTCCGGAAAGAAGAACTTTTCTGAGGTCCTCTTTTGTAGGATAGATAGCAGAAACACCTCTTTCTAAGATTTCATCTATTATTTTTGGATCTGTGTTTATCTTCATATAAATATAACTTTACCACAAAAATATTTGTTTTTGGTGTAGAATATTAGAACATATGTCAAAAATAAAACACTTGATTTCTTTTAAAAAAATCAAACATTCGCTTAAAAAACCTTTAACAAAAAAGATAATTCATTTAGGTCTGATCTTGGTTTTACTTATTGGAGGAATAGGTGTTCTTTGGGTATCTTCCCTTCAACTGCCAGATCTTGCTACTTTTGACCAGCAAATTCGAACTCAATCAACAAAAGTTTTCGATAAAACAGGACAAACCCTGCTTTATGATTTTGGCAATAGTTCAAGACTTACTTTTTTATCTATCGATGAAATCTCTCCAAACATAAAAAATGCGACGGTCTCTATTGAAGACTCTAGTTTTTATACTCATGGGGGAATAAAAGTATCTTCACTTGCTAGAGCTTTAATAGCAGATATTTTTTCTGGGCATTTTAGCCAAGGAGGATCCACCCTTACTCAACAAGTAATAAAAAATGCTCTCCTTACTCAAGACAAAACGATCGCAAGAAAAATAAAAGAAATTGTTCTAGCAATAAAATTAGAACAAAAACTTCCTAAAGATAAGATCCTTGAATTATATTTAAATCAAACTCCATATGGAGGAACAATCTACGGCGCGGAAGAAGCCAGTCAGCAATTTTTTAAAAAAAGTGCAGCCGATGTAGATATTGCAGAAGCGGCTTATCTTGCCGCTTTGCCTCAGGCTCCTACTTATTATTCTCCTTACGGAAAACATAAAGAGGCTTTGGACCAAAGAAAAAATTTAGTTCTTCAAAAAATGAAAGATAACGGCTATATTACTGACACTGAATATCAAAAAGCAAAAAATGAGGTAGTCGCTTTTTCGGATTCACTTTCTGGAGGAATCAAGGCTCCTCATTTTGTGATGTACATTCGAAACTATATTGAAGAAAAATATGGGGACACAATTTTGGCAAGCGGAGGTTTAAAAATTACCTCAACTCTCGACTATGATATGCAAAAAAAAGCTGAAGCTGTTGTCAAAAAATACGCTTTAGACGCTGCCACAAAATACAACGCTACAAACGGAGCTTTAGTGGCAATAGACACAGGAACAGGCCAAATACTCTCAATGGTGGGCTCCAGAGATTACTTTGACAAAACAGTTGACGGAAACTTTAATGTAACCACAGCTTCAAGACAACCAGGATCATCGTTCAAGCCGATTATGTATGTCACAGCCTTTAATAAAGGTTACACTCCAAGCACAGTTTTGTTTGATACTCCTACGCAATTTTCAACAAATTCAGATTGTTCAGCTGACAACACCACAAGTGAAAAAGGTTGTTACTCTCCTGGAAACTATGACGGAAAATTTAGAGGGCCTATCACAATTAGAAGTGCTTTAGGACAATCAATCAACATTCCAGCAGTAAAAATGCTTTACCTAGTTGGCATTAATAATGTCCTTGCGACAGCAAAAAGTTTAGGGATCACGACCTTAACTGATACAAAAAATTATGGTCTCTCTCTTGTACTTGGAGGAGGTTCTGTAAACCTTTTGCAAATGACATCTGCTTACAGTACCTTTGCGGCTGAAGGAGTAAGACATCCATATACTGGTATTTTGAAAATCGAAGACAAGGCAGGAAATGTAATCGAACAATGGGAAGACACTCCAACTCAAGTTCTTCCAAAACAATCAGTGTTAGAACTAACAGATGTTTTGTCAGATAATAATGCTCGCATTCCAGTATTTAATCCAAACTCAACACTTTATTTTTCAGGAAGAACAAATGTTGCAGCAAAAACAGGAACAACAAATGATTACAAAGATATGTGGGTCATTGGTTACACTCCATCAATTACAGTTGGCGCTTGGATGGGAAATAACGACAACTCTCCAATTGCAAAAAACGCAGCAGGATCCGTTACAGGACCTATGTGGCGTGCATTTATGGATGAAATTTTGCCAACACTTCCAAATGATCAATTTGAAAAACCAAGTTCAGTAGATATCAGTAATCAAAAAACTTTATTAAATGGAAATTATATTGGAAACGATGGATCAATTCACTCAGAACTATACTGGATCAATAAAGATGACCCAACAGGAAATTCCCCTTCAAATCCTTGGAGCGACCCACAATTTTCTAGATGGGAATACAGTGTACTTTCTTGGTTTCAAAAAGGAGGTTCAATAAATTTTACTGCACCTGCTAGTTCTGGAAACAATAATCTTTCTGTTTCAATTGTCTCTCCAGTAAATAATTACAGCGCAGTAGGAACGGAAAAAATTACAGCAAGCATTTCATCTCCTTCAAATTTAAAAAAGGCTGACTATTTTTTAAATGGAACTTATGTTGGAACTTCAAGTAATTATCCTTATTCTATAAGCTTTATTCCGGAAGGAGTTGGAGCCGTAGCAGGAGAAAATACTTTAAAGGTTGTTGCAACTGATCCTAAAGGAAACACAGGTGAAAGTAGTATCATTTTTATTGTTAAATAGAAGTGAAAATTCTAAATTCAAATACCTAATATCTAAACAAATTTAGATATTAGTATTTAGATATTAGTATTTATATTTTGTTTTCACCCGAAACATTATCTAACATCCTTGATATGTAGATTAGGTTTTTCAACATTTAAAGTTTCTATGATTTTTTCTTTGTTCATAAAAATTTGAGTTTTAAGCATTGGAGAAATTTGTAAAAAAATTACTCCGTTTTTTTCATTCACTAAACTTTCTTTTATCTCTTCTCCTATTGCATTAGAAATAATTTGAGCAATATCTATTCTGTCTTGCTTTGGGTCTTTTATATTTTTAAATCTTTCGAGAAATGAACTTATGAGTTCCATTTTATATTTTATTAATTAGTAGATTCTAAATTAGACATTCTTTTCCTTATTTCAAGAGGTACGTCTTCATTCAAGACTTTAAAGTTTCCTTTTTCATCAACTCTTTTTTCAATAAAAGAAACAAACTCATCGAAAGATCCAAATTTATTAATTAAATTTTTTACACTTTCAAAGATAACAGTATCCTCATTTTCCTCAGCATCCAAAGCAAACCCGTACAAAGACATTAAATTATTTTTTAAAATAGTTTTTCCAAATATTTCTTGTTTTTTAGAAGACGCACTTTCAATATTATCTTTTACTTCTTGAAGTCTAGCTTCTACTTTTTTAAGAAGTAACTCTGGGGTTATTGGAGGGTCTTCTTCAATACCGGCTTTTATTCTCATTTGATGAAAATGTAATTGAGATCTAAGATTTTTATAACCATCTTTACCAAGAGGAGGATAGATATCTCGACTACCTATTTTATAAGCAAGGTAAAGAGAGCCTTCACCATCATCATCAATTTTAAAAGGTCTTTTTTCAATAACAGACGTTGCTAATTTTATTTTTTCTTCTCCAAAGATATCTCTTTGTTTATCTACTACATCGTCAATTGAAAGTTGTTCACCTTCTGGCTCGAAAGAATTTTCTTTCTGCCTCTTCTTTCCGTCCTCTCCAATTTCAATTTTGTTATCAACATCAAAAGGATACAATTTACCATCCTTCAAGGCATAAACTGGCAAGTTAAATTCTTTTGCATATTTTTGTAATTCAGAAATATCAATTCTTTCGAAATTTGGATTGAACTGGGAAATATTAATATACAGACCAGCCACTTTTGGTTTTTCTACAACAATCTCATTGTAACTGCCGTACATTCTTTCTTGAGCCGGAGTATTTATGGACTTATCAAGATGTTTTGAAATATTTGATTGAATACTTGTTCTTTGAATTTGTTTAGTTTCTTTATCGTATTTTGAACTCCGGCTATATAGTCCTTCGGCTAATGTCCCTGCGTCTTCACTATAAGCACTTAAAACTGTACCGCCAGCTAAAATGACTCCAAAAGTATAGAAAGTTTCAACATCATCCTGACCCTCTTTAATGACTGAAGCTGAGATTGTAGGTTCCAAACCCATAAGTAAAGACAGTTTATCTTCAGTACTAAGGGCTTCAGTATTGAATGTTGGATTATTCATAGAGGTGTTTCTATTAGCTCTATGTTTGGTAGGAACGCCGTGTAAAAAAATATATCCATTTTCTCGAGATAGGGTTTCAACATCCCTAATTTCTTTTTCACCTTCAAAAGTTGTCTTTAAATCAGACTGCTCATCATAAAATTTTTTTAATTTATCTTTTGCTTCTTCAAGAGAAGATATGTCTAAAATAACATTCTCAGTTTCACCAATAATTTTTAGTCTTTCTGCAATATCTTTTTTTAAATCCTCTAATTTCTTTTTTTCTGGACTAATACCTAATTCCTGTTCTATTTCATTTTTATGGAATAATGAGGAAATTCTAGACCATAAAAAGGCTTTCTTTTTTTCGGATTCGATTTCTCCCTCTTTAATTTCTGCTTCAATTTGCTCTTTTTCTTTTTGGAGAGCTTCAGTAGTTTTTTCTTGTTCAGTAATTAAATCTTGACGATCAGGGTTTCCTTTTTCTTTTTTAAAATATTGAAAACGTAATTCCCTAATTTCATCAGCAATTTTCTGGCGTCCTGAAAGAGAATATCTCTTAGAAAATTCTATTAAGTCAGAATGAGTATGCTGTGAAGGAAGATTTTCATTTTCTAGATCTGTTTCAGTGTTTGAATCTGAATTTTTTTCTTTATCTTCTACTGGTGAATAATAATCAAGATTTTTCATAAATATTATAAGAATATATCAATATTTTAAACTTTTTTTGTCATTTCTATGTAAATGATGACCCAGTGTTTTCTAGATTCCCGCCTGCGAGGGAATGACAACTAGAAGATTTTATTTATTCATCGGCATTACTAGATACAAAAAGTTTGAATTTGAATTTTCTCTGATGACCATCGGCTTTCCACTTCCGTTCATTGAGATCGAAATACTTGAACTGTTTAAAGAAGGAATAGCTTCCAAAATATATTTGTGATTAAAAAACATAGAAGAATCAACTCCTTCAAAAGAGCCGGATACTTCTTCCACAACTTCACCAGAACCCTTACTCTCTGACTTTACTACCAGTTTTTTTTGAGCAGGAAGAATTGAAATTGAACTTTGATTGAATTTATCAGAAAAAGAACTAGCCAGTTTTAAGGCTCCTGCAAATTCTTCTTTCAAAACAGTCGCTTTTGTTTGAAATTCTTTGGGAATGATCTGCTTGTAATCAGGAAAATTTCCATCAATAAGACGAGAGGTAATATAAACTCCTTCTGTTTCTATTGAAATTTGATTTTTACTAGCAGAAATAGTTAATTCTCCTCTTCCTCCATCCAAGATCTTGATGATCTCTGAAACATTTCTAAAAGGAATAAGAATGGGACTGAATTTCTTTGATTTTTTTGTTTTAACTCTTTTTTCTGCAAGTCTAAAAGAATCTGTTGCTACAAAAACCAATTCATCGTTCTCTTCATAAAAATAAACACTTGAAAGTTCTGGTTTAATTTGGGAAAGGGAAGCAGCCCAAAAGACCGCTTTAATTCCTGATAAAAACTCTTCTGTGAGTATTTGAAAGCTTACCCCTGCTTCCACTTTAGGAAGGGTTGGAAAGTCCTCAGAAGGCTCTAAAACAAGCTCTCCAACACTTGAACCGCTTTTTATTTCCAGTGTGTTATCTTTTTTATCCAAAACAACTTCTTTTGCTTGTTTTGAATTTGAGAGGAAAGAACGGATCGAAGCTGGATTCAAAGAAAAAACTCCTTCTTCAGAATTTTTTGATGAGAAACGAAATTCAACCCCAACATCTAGATTTGTAGCTCTCACAAATAATTCTTGCCCCTTAGCTTCCAGTAAAATACATGAAAGGGTTTTTAGTGACGCATTTTTACTCGTCACTCTTTCCGCCTTACTGACGGCATCATAAAGTTTTTCTTTTATTGTTTCTATTTTCATAATTTTAAAAAAAGACTAAGAAGACAAGGTGGATAAGTGGATAACTTTTAAAAAGATTAATTTATAAACATATTATAACTTTTTCTTCTAAACTCACCTGTTGAAAAGTCTGTAAGAGTGTTTAATGTTTTTAACTTGTTAACTCTTTTTTGTTTTTATTCAGACTTTTTCAACAAATTAAAACTCACTTATCAACACCTTATTAAGAACTCCTACAACATTGATCTAATTTCTGTAAGCTCTCTAATAAGTCCGGGATTATTTTTAATTTCCTCTTTTATCTTTTCACAGGAGTGGATAACTGTTGTGTGGTCTCTCCCTCCAAGCTTTTGACCAATCGATGGATAAGAAATATTGTAATCCTCTCTTAAAAGATACATTGCTACTTGGCGAGGTTTTACAACATCCTTTTTTCTTGTTTTGTCTATAAGGATATTTTCTTCAAGGTCATAATATTTTGAAATAACTTTAATTACATCCTTAATTGAGACTGTTTTTGTAGGTTTAGCAGAATCTTTGATCAGGTTTTTTACTTCAGCGACATCTAGTTCTCTTCCTTTTAGTTCGGTTTGGCAGATCAAAGTGTTTAAAATTCCCTCAAGCTCTCTAATGTTCCCTTCTACTGCGCCAGCTAAAAATTCAATTGTCGCTTCAGGTAAGCTAAAATTTCTGAATTTCGCTTTGTTTTTTATAATTGCTGTGCGAGATTCAAAGTCTGGAGCAGGAATATCAATGATCATTCCTGAAACAAAGCGGGATTTTAGTCTTTCTTCAAGATCTGGAATGTAATTTGGGTGTTGGTCGGAAGAAAAAACAATTTGCTTGTTGTTTTCATGGAGATAGTTGAAAAGATGAAATAGTTCTTCCTGAGTTTTTTCTTTCTTTGAAAGGAATTGAATGTCATCCATGATAAAAACATCATATTTTCTATATTTTTCCTTAAAGATGTTTATTTTTCCTTCTTGAACTGCACTCGTGTATTCGTGAGAAAATCGGTCTGAACTAATATAAAATATTTTTATTGAAGGGTTGTCTTTTTTGAGATGGTTTCCAATTGCTTGGATAAGGTGGGTCTTCCCTCTTCCGGTGCTTCCATAAAAGAATAAAGGATTATAAGAAGCCATTTTTTTGATAACTGCCTGAGAAGCTGCGTAAGCTAATTCATTGAAAGGTCCGATCACAAAACTATCAAAGGTGTATCTTGGATTTAGGTTATCGTCTTTGTT
>Ga0172379_10006102_pt1 | contig 16367 bp, 12 predicted proteins | sample GrowelOW334metaG_FD_119756 | JGI IMG/M metagenome (GOLD analysis project Ga0172379, IMG submission 119756) | Groundwater microbial communities from an aquifer near a municipal landfill in Southern Ontario, Canada - Groundwater well OW334 metaG | ecosystem: Environmental > Aquatic > Deep... | reverse complement strand
CTATGCGCTGGGTGAGTTTGATCAAGCGCTTTCCCATGTCAAACGCGCACGAACGCTTTCGCGCGGGGATGCATCCCTCGCTAACCTAGAGGCCTTCATCCTGATCGCTATGGGCAATCTCACTGCCGCCGACGCTTTAGTGAAGGAAACACTTTCGCGGGAACCGTATAACCGAGAAGCCTTGTTCGCCGCCGCTGAACTGGACGTCGCGCGCGGCAAAGCAGGGGAGGCAGCGGTCCGTTACCGCGAGGCTGCCCGACGTTTCCCCGATGATCGGCGCGCGCTGCTTTCCCTGGCGCTCGTGCTCGGTTCCTTGGGTGATGCCGAGGGTGCGCGCTCTTACGCGGCCCGAGCGACAGCCGCTCACCCCGACGATCACCGTGTTCGTTACTATGCCGCTTATTTGGATGCCGCCGCGGGGCGACTCAAAGAATCGGCATCCGCTCTTTCCTTCGCGTTAAAGCTCAAACCGGGCTACGCGCCGGCTCGGTCTCTTCTCGCGTCGGTTCGATATCGCCTCGGCGAATGGGACGAAGCGGCACGGCTAGCCGATGAGGTTATCGCTTCCGATCGATCAAATAGTTCCGCTTGGTATCTCAAGGCTCTTTCGTACGCGCGCTTGGGAAAAACGACCGAAGCCCGATCCGTGTTCGCCCTTGCTTTGTCGGTTGACCCGAACGATGAATTCGCCCGTTGCGCGCTTGAAGACCTTTTGGTCTCCACGACGTCCGTGGAATCGGCCGAAAGAGCCAAATGGGCCTCGTATCATTTTAATCGCGCGGAAGAGTATCGGTCGCGCAATCTTGCCGACCAGGCCTTGTTCGAATACCGGCGGGCGCTCCGGATCGATCCTTATTCAAAAAGCGGTCGCGCCGCTTTTGCCGATTTACTCCGTTCTCTCGGGTATCCTGCCCGACAGTTAGCCGAACTTAGATTTCTTCAGGAATTGGGAAAAGCCGACCGAGCGATCAACGACGCGGTTGAAACGTATGATTCTCTTTTAGCAGATGCCCTGCATCGTCGTTGGCATTTGGATTCGAATGCGTTGAATGCGCGGCATTGGAAAATCGCAGTCGTGTCCGTCTCTTCACAGTCGGCCGTACGACATGTTGACGCGGGAAGGATCGCCGCGACCTTTATCCGAGATTTGCTGACGCACGACGGAAACATTTCGTCGATTTCCGTCCCTGTGGAACAACACAGTTTCTCCAGCGCGTTCAGGAGTGCCCGGGAAGCGGGTGCCGATTATTTTTTGGTCGTTTCCGCGACTGAAAGCGAAAGGGATTTGTCCTTGAGGGGCACAATGTACGTCGCTCGGACCGGATCACTTGCCGCGGACTTCAAAGCATTCAGAACCGGTGTCGACCGGGTACGTAATTCTACGCGGAAAATAGTTGAACAGCTTGGTGCCGCCTTACCGTTCCGTGCCGAACTCATCGCTCGGAAGGCTGGCCAGGGGCTTATCGATAAGGGTAAGACAAACAAAATCGCGGCGGGAACAAAGCTTGAGATCGTGAAGAAAGGCGCCGCGATTCCGTTAGCCGAGGGTGTCGGACTTTCCTATATTCCCGAAGATGTGACCGGCATGATAACGATTTCTGAGGCGGATGAGGAAGTATCCGCGGGAACGCTCGCACGAAACGGCTTTTTCGACCGCATAGTCGAAGGTGACGAGGTAGTGATACTTCCGGAAAAGAAACCGGTTTCCCCGGTAAAAGCCGAAGCGGCCCCGGCAGACCCGGAACTGCGGTATTTGCTGAGGAATCTTCGGTAAATCTAAAAGTTTTTGGGATTAGCGGTTGTATTAGGCTTTTTAAGAATTTTGAACCGCAGAGGACGCAGCGGAAGAATTGAGTATTTCCTTTGCGTACCTCTGCGCCCTCTGCGGTTAGTTATCTTCTCCGTTTTTTACGCCAAACTCACTTGCGGATTGCCTTCTGTTCGGTGCTTTTCGCACTAGCGGCGCTAAGTCTTGGCAGAATTGCGTCTATCCATTCTTGGCCTTCGGCATAGTATTGTGATTGGGCTAAGAGAAATTCAAACAAGGCTTCTGAATAGCGATTTGAAAAAAAGTACGATTGCCCAAGGTAGTAATGAGCGCGCGCCTCTGAAGCGGGTGTCCGTGACAACGAAAGGTAGCGTACGATCTGTTTCGCCGATTCAGCCCAATCTTTTTTCGCGAAAGTTCCTTGTACTATCGATCGGAGAGCGTATTCTTCACCGCCGCTAGGTGTTTCTAAGTCTTGAGGGAAGGCTCGGGGGCGCCGTTCCGTCAATTTGATGGGGCGCACTGATCCGATCAATTCAGCCACCGCTTTCGCCGCGGCGCTTGAAAGCTGCGTTGGGTTGGCCGGAGGAAGCGGTCCGAAAGTACCGCTCGGCATCGCCGCGTCCAAAGAAATAATCGGCAACGGCATTGACCGGATGTCGCTCGGTGGTCCAGGTAATCCAACTCGGTAGCGACCGGCCGGCACTTCCACCGGAACGCTGGTCGCATTGATACCTCTCTCAATGGCAATGCGGCCCGCCTTCAGGTCGTCTTCGCTGATAAGCGCGTAAAAATAGCCTATGCCGGGCACCGGATAGTCGATTACGGGCGCAACGGACGCGGGTGCTGATTGGACTATGACAGCGTCCAAAAGGTCACGCGTTTCGGCGAGCGGCGATGCGCTGCGGTACACGAGGATGTTGGAAACCGTTGATGAAGAGCGAAACGAGATACGTACGGAGTCGCCCTGCACTTGGGCTGAAACACCGGATATCTTCTTTTCATTCGATTTTGCCGCTTCCGTCGGCTGGGGCTGTTCGATAGCGGGAGAACTCGCCGCTTTTCCCGTCGCGCTTTTTGGAGTCTGTGCGGCGGGAGCGGCCTGGGTTACAGCGATGCGCGCGTCCAAACTGTTGACGTAGGGGAGCATAACGTCGTAGCGGGAACCTTTCGTGTCCGACGCGGCGACGAAATAATGCCAGAGACCACCTTTGGGAGGTTTATCGATGAAGCTTTGCGCCCCATAGGGTACTTCGGCGAGTCGTTCGGCCCTAGCGATTTTTTCGGCCGTGATAGGCTGTTCGGACCGAAAAATGACTACCGATCCGGTAGCGTCCCGAGAATCCGTCCAGGAAAGCGAAACCTTGCCCTCTTTTTCCATTACCGTGATGCGCGAAACAAAGGGTGCGAATACGCGTTCCGCGTCCTTAACTCCGGCAGGCGCGGTGGTCGCCGTTTGGGCGCCGAGAAACGCGGAAGGGAGGAAGAGCAGTCCCGCGATGAACGTGGCTTTTATCGATCTCGTTCTCTTCATGATACAATTCTATTCGGCATAGTGCGTTCTCGTCCATAGCAGTTTGACAGAAGAGCATCTTTCTCGTAAGCTGTTCCCCATGTTCGTGTCCGTGGCCCTCGACCCTGGATCGGAAGACCGCGCCCGGGAACTTGCCGAATTGCTCGCTCGATACGGCTTTGAGAAAGTCCAACGTGGTTTATGGGAGTCTCCCATGATCGCGGCTCCTTCCCTGGAACATCTGAAGCGTGATATCGATCGGGCTACCGACGCCTATGATCGGGTCCGGATTTACCAATACCCGGTGGACGGCGTCCTGGTCGTTTCAGGCATGCGGGAAAAAAAGTGGCGTAAACTTGTAGCCCGTTTACCGGTTGAACGTTCCACTGGTCGCGCTCCCGATAAAAACAACCGCCGCTAATACACTACAATCGGAGCCGAACGGCTCAGACCTGAGGAGGTCTTCCCATGATTCTTGCCGAGCTTGGCCCGCGCGTACAGGACTTGAATGTCCGCATCAACGATACTTGGGGGCGTCTTTGACCCCCCGGCTTTTGAAAAACAAGTAGCGGAACTGGAAGCGCGAGTCGGAGAACCGGATTTCTGGAACGATTCAGGTGCGGCGGAAAAGATCATGACCCGATTCAAGGCCTTAAAAGGGCGTTTTGAGCCGTGGAAGGATTTGGTTTCAGAAGCCTCCGATCTCAGCACCCTTTTTGAGCTGGCGACGGCCGAAAACGAAGAGTCCCTCGCCGCTGAAATCGAAAAATCCCTTGCCGATCTTGAGGCTAGGTTTGAGAAACTGAGCGTGGTTGAACTCATGTCCGGAGAAGTGGACCGGAACGGCTGCTTCCTTAATATTCATTCGGGCGCGGGCGGTACCGAAGCCTGCGATTGGGCTTCCATGCTGTACCGCATGTACGTGCGCTGGGCTGAACGTCGCGGTTTTAAAACGGAAGTGGTCGATTTGATCGAAGCTGAAGGCGGCATCAAGTCCGTGACGATGCAGATCGATGGCGAATACGTATTCGGTTATCTCAAGGGCGAATCGGGCGTGCATCGATTGGTGCGCATCTCCCCTTTCGACGCGGCAGCGCGTCGGCACACTTCCTTCGCCTCAGTCTACGCTTTCCCCCTTCTGGACGACTCCATCGAGGTGGATATCCGGCCGGAAGACTTGCGGGTCGACACGTACCGTTCAGGTGGAGCGGGAGGCCAGCATGTCAATAAAACCGACTCGGCGGTTCGCTTCACCCACCTTCCCACCGGCATCGTGGTTGCCTGTCAATCGGAGCGAAGCCAGATAAAGAATCGCGCCACGGCGATGAGCGTGTTGAAGGCAAAACTCTACGAATACTATAAGGCCGAGAAAGAAAAAGACAACGAGCGTTTCGCTCAAGAAAAGAAGGATATCTCCTGGGGTAACCAAATTCGTTCTTATGTGTTCCAACCGTATACGATGGTAAAGGATACGAGAACAAAAATGGAAGTGGGAAACATACAAGCAGTAATGGACGGTGACATCGAACCCTTTATTGAGGAGTATCTGCGCTTCGCGTGGAAGGCCGCGCAGGAGGCGTAATCCCGTGGCGATGCGCCATTCCCTTCGTGTCCAATTCTTAATGTCCGCCTTTTTCGCGGTCACGTTCGTGACCGCCGCTGAAGAACCGCGCAAAAAAGACGTTGTCGTAGATCCTTCTCCCGCCTGGATTGTCGCCGTTACGGCTTTTAATACGGAAAAGCTCGTCGCCTCCGACCGACTCTCCGGGGACCTTATCGTGAACCGACTTTCGTTTGCGCTCTCAAACGTGGGGAAGCGTCGATACACGGATGCCGAACGCGGCGCCTATATGCGTTATCTCGTCACCAAGGCGACGGACGCCGCCGTGAAAGAGCTTGCGGCAAAACAGGCAGCGCGAGACGCGCTTCTTTTCAGCGGACTAGAAAATTGGAAATACGAGGCCGAGTTGAAGAAGGCCGATGAGGCCGTTCGCGCCGCGCGGGAGGCCTACGAACTTTCTCGGCACGCCTTAGCGGAAGTAGCTCCCGTGAAAGATCTGAAAATCGCGAAAGAAAACGCGGCCCGCGCTCTTGTCCCTCTTCCCAAAATCGGGGAAGAACGATCTTTGTGCGAACAACATAAGTATGACGCGCTGCTCCTCGGGCAGGTTGAGTCCTTTTATGGAAGGACCTTTGTATCGATCCGCTTGTACAGCCCTTTTTTAAATACGAACCTGTATTCGGACGAAACCACCTTTTCAACCACGGATCGAGAAACCGTTCTGGCCGAGCTTTCGTTCCGCTTGGCGGCAGCCGCCTCCGGAACGCCGCCTGCTCTCGTTTCCGTGCGCGTCGACCCTCCCGAAGCGGATGTGCATTTAAATGGTGTTTTCTCAGGCAGCGGTTCGGTCGGTCCGGTAGAACGCGCTCCGGGACCTCTTCGCGTGACCGCTGAACGGTTCGGATACGAGCGGCTAGAGACCATGATTGACGTTTTCCCCGCGGAACGAACGGATGTGGCTATAACGCTGCCCGCATTCAAGACAAGCAGTGTGGCCGTAGACGCGTTTGGTGTTTCGGGTGAAAAAACGGAAAGTAAGGTCCGTTTGAACGGCTTGTATATCGGACGAACGCCGATGACGCTGACGATTCCCCAAGGAATGTATTCGTTTGTACAGCTGGAATCGTCGGACGAGAAGTCCGCGGACCAGAAGTTCGCGGACAAGAGGACCGAGGACCAAGGGGCAGGGGACCAAGGGGCCGTGGATCTAACCCATATATCCTCGGATCGGCTCACTTCGGACGAACTATCCTCCGACGGTCCAGTATCCGACGGAAAACTCTCCGACGATACTACAGCGAATAGGCCTTCTGAGAAGAGTTCCGCTTTCTCAACGGTGGTAAATACTCAAACAGACGGGTCAATTTCCTTGAAACTGGTCGAGTTATTGCCGAAAAACGCTACCCCCACCGAGGATGCGCGGAAAGTATTCTACGGCGCGTTAGGACGTTTTTTCTTGTGCATGCCGATAGCGTTCATCGTTTCCGGCATGGCCTCCTCGTACGAGAATGCCGCCATCGTATATAATTCGACCGCGCTCACGGATGTGACCAGTCAGATGAAGCTGGCGTCGACGATATTGTGGACGGTTTCGGGTGCGTTCGCCGTCGAGACGATAATCCGACTTGTGAACTATTTACGAAATTCCGGCTCGCGAGCCGCGAAAAGCACTCCGATCAACGGTTCGTAGAGGAAGGATGCATGGGAAAGATGGGGTTTGCCGACCGGCTAAAAGCGCTTTTCGGTAGAGGCGGGAATGGCGATGATTTCTTTGATGACCTGGCCGATAGTTTGGTTGAGGGCGACCTGGGCGCGTCCGAATCTTTCTCCGTAGTAGATCGACTGAAAGCCGTTTGTCGATCCGATCGTATAAATGATCCGCTTGCGGTAAAGGAAAAACTGGCTGAACTTCTAAGAGCCGATCTTCTGACGACGGAAACCGGCATGAACTCTTCGTCGTTTGACATAGTATTGCTCCTGGGCGTCAACGGCGTCGGAAAGACGACGACCGCCGCCAAGCTTGCGTCTTATTATCGTCTCAAGGCCGGCAAAAAACCGCTTCTTGCCGCGGCCGACACTTTTCGCGCGGCGGCCATCGACCAATTGAAGATCCACGGCGAACGGCTTGAAGTCCAAGTGGTAGCCCATAAGCACGGAGGCGACCCCGCCGCCGTCGTATTTGACTCGATAGAAGCTGCCCGTGCGCGGTCTTGTGACCTTATCGTGGCGGATACGGCCGGACGGATGCACACGAAGGCCGGTCTCATAGAGGAACTAAAGAAAATCGACCGCGTTGTCGAGTCTAAGGCGTCGGGTGCCCGATATCGGAAATTTCTGGTCCTTGATTCGACTACGGGCAGAAACGCGTTTGCGCAGGCGGAAACGTTCCTTGAGGCGGTACGCCTGGACGGTGTCATACTCACCAAATACGATTCGAGCGCACGTGGCGGCGTGGCTTTCGCCGTTTGCGGAAAGCTCAAACTGCCAATCGCTTTTGTATGCACCGGGGAAGGGTATGGCGATATCGCCCCCTTTGATCCGGATCGATATGTACGGGAGTTTGTCGGCCTTGCCTAAAGCGCGGCTCCTTTTCGGAGCACTCTGGATCGTATTTTTCTCTCTCTTCTTTCCGCCGGGCGTATCGGCCGAAACGGTTCGGTGGTTCATTTCCGACGGGGCGGGAATCGCCTATGAGTTCGTTTCACGCGTTGTCGCGCTGCGGTCGGAATGGGCTCTTGAAATCAGGACGGAGGATTCGGCTGCCGCTGCCGGCGCGCTATTGAAGGGTGAACAGCGAGAAACGAAAACCGTGTATAAACAAGGGCAAAAACATCGCACTACCGTTTCTTTTTTGGATCCGACAGGATTCGCGCGTTTTTCCCAAACGGAAGAGAACGACGGATCACTTACTCGCTCCCATTACGATACGCAAAAGAGACTGATCGATGAAACATCGCAGGAAAGCGACGGCTCGGGCATCATTGTGAAATACAAGTGGTCGAGCGAACGCCTTTCGCGCGCTTCGGCGTATCCCCTTGATCGGCAGGACGGCGATCCCCTGTGGACCGATACCTACCGGTATGATAGGTCGGGTGCGCTGCGCTCCGTTTACCGTGATCCTGAGGGAACGGAATTCTCCCATGATTCCCGCAACGGTTCTCCCCACTTTTTAGAATTTCGCGCGGCCGACGGAAAAGTGGTCCATACAAGTTTCAACGACTTAGGGAGAGAAGAAGAGACGACGGCGATCGATAGCGACGGGAAAACGGTAAACGCTCACGTGCGCGTAAGCTATATAAAGGCTGAAGAATCCGATAAAAAGCGCTCCACACGCCGTAGTGAAGGGGTCGCGGACAACCCGATTGAAACTCACTATGACGAAAAAGGCCGGGCCGTTCGGGAAGTCCGATTCGGAAAAGATGACAAAGTCGTGGAGGAAACTCTAACAGAGTGGTCGGGAGACCGAGTTTCTTCCGTGATTCGTATTCGGGGCGACCAGGCGCGAAAATCCGAGTTTTTCTACGATAGTCGCGGGAATAGAGTGATCGAAAAGAATTATCTGAACGGTCGACTAGAACGGACTGTCCGGAAAGAAGGGACGATGGAGACCGAGGAACTGTATAAAAACGGCGCGCTTTTGTTGCGCGCCGTGTACGAAGGCGGTGTCCTGGTGCGTGAAGAGCGCGTACGCTTACCTTCCGGAGTGGGTGAACGATGAAACGATTTCCTTCCTGGATTCTTTTCGCCGCGTCTCGGTATCTCTCCGCGCGTCGGCGGGATAAATCGGCTCCCTCTTCCATCCTTCCTATAGCCGGCATCGCGACCGGCGTTATGGCCTTGATCGTCGTGCTTTCAGTTATGAACGGCTTTCAAATGGGCTTTATCGAAAGCATCCTTGAGATTTCCTCTTACCACATTCGTGTGGAAGCGCCGCCTGAGTCTGTTCCGAATGAATCGCTTCTTCGCGATCTTCGTTCGTTTGACGGCATCGCGTCGGTTCTTCCGTTCCTGGAACTGCAAACCATCGCCCGCGGCAGCCGTCGTACTCAGCAGGGTTGCCTGATTCGCGGAATCCCCGCGGATGCCGCCTCACGCGATCCCGGACTGGCAAAAAAACTCAATTTTGAGGAAGGTTCATTCGACTTATCCGATCCGCGCACCGTGCTTCTGGGCGCGGAGCTTGCCCGGTCCCTGTCCCTTCGCCTCGGCGATGAAGTGTCGCTTCTGTCGCTTTCCGGCGCCGCGATGGATACCCTTTCACCGGAAGACGCGACGTTTCGAGTGTCGGGCATTTTTCGCAGCGGATTTTACGAATACGACTTGGGCTGGGGCTTCATCGCTCTGGAAGCGGCAGAGCGCCTGCATGGCAAAGAATCGCCTTTCGTCTATGGTGTGAAACTTCGCGACCGATGGAAGGACGAGGCGGCAGTCGCTACAATTTCCCGCCTTGCGTCAGTTTCCGGATCTAAAGTTGTTTCCTGGCGGACCTTTAACCGAGCGTTTTTCGGGGCGCTGCGGACGGAAAAGGTCATGATGTTCCTTCTGGTCGGTCTTATTTTTATCGTCGTCGGCCTCAATGTCTTTCAAGCCCAGCGCCGCGCCGCTCTTGAACGGCGTGAAGAGATCGGTCTTTTACGCGCGGTCGGCGCGTCTTCTTTCGCGGTGCGCCTTGTGTTTGCCTGCGACGGTTTTCTGGTGGGACTCACCGGTGCTACGGCCGGACTTATTCCGGGGCTTCTGATTTCGAACAACATCGCACTATTCTTTTCGATACTTGAATTCATCGTTAATTCCGCCCTTGGTGTCGCCAATATGGTCGTTTCGTTCGTTAGCGGCGCTCCCGCGGTCGGTGCCGGGTCATTCAGTATTTTTTCACCGGCGGTTTTTTACTTGAAGGAAATTCCCAGCCGGACGATTCCCGCCGAGGCTGCCGCGGTGTTTTTGTTCGGCCTTCTTTCCGCGACAATCGCGGCCGCGCTCGCGTCGGGGAGGGCCTCCCGCGAACGGCCCGCGGAGGTTTTGCGCTATGAGTGACGCTTCTTTGATTGAACTTCGCGAACTCACAAAAGTTTTCCCGTCCGGAAATGAAACCCTTTCCATCCTTTCCGGTATTGATCTGGATCTGCCCCGCGGCGCGAAGGTCGTGATAACCGGCGAAAGCGGGAGCGGCAAGAGTACGCTCCTCAATATTATCGGCGGGCTCGATTCGGCCACTTCTGGTTCGGTGTCGGTAGGACCATATCGGCTGGACGGTTTGGACGAGCGCGCGTTGACCGTTTTTCGTGGGCGCTTTGTGGGTTTCGTCTTTCAGTTCCATTATCTTTTGAAGGACTTCACTGCCTTGGAAAACGTGATGCTGCCCGCGTACGTCGCCGGTTTTACTAAAAAAGAAGCGCTCGATAGAGCCGAGGCCCTTCTGTCGGATGTCCACATGGAAGCGCGTGCATCCCACTATCCATCGCAATTGTCCGGAGGCGAACGTCAACGCGTCGCGGTGGCTCGCGCTTTGGTGAACGATCCCGAACTTGTTCTTGCCGACGAACCGACCGGCAACCTGGACCCCGCCAACAGCGCCGTCGCCGCTGAACTTTTGTTCGCTGTAGCCGAAAAGCGCGGAAAAACCTTGGTAGTCGTCACCCACGACGAACGGGTCGCCTGCCGCGGAGACATCCGTTTCCGACTTGAAGCGGGACATTTGGTCGGATGATGAAAGGCCGCGTAGTTTTTTTTATATCACTTCGATATCTTCTCGGTCGCGGAAAGGAAGGCGGACGCTATTTGCGCGGCGCGGCATTCGGCATAGCGATCAGCCTAGTACCCATCATCGTCACCTTGGTAGTCGCCGACGGCATGATCCGCGGCATCACCGAACGGTATTTGGAACTCGGCTCCTACCATATTCAGGCTTCCGATCGGCGTGTAGGGGGAGAGCCCGCGACGGAACTGTCCGCCGTGGTCGCGTGTCCGGGCGTCCGGGGTGCCTGGCCCGAGAGGCAGGGCTTGGGTATCCTAGTGGGTTCTTCAGGCAAGTCAGGCGCCAATATCAGAGCCGTTACTTCCGACTTCCTTCGCGATCGGGGGACTGCCCGGTTTCTCAAAGCGGTTTCGGGAACAGCCGATTTTTCAAGCGATAAGGATGCTCTCCTAGGAGAAGAATTGGCGCGGAAAATCGGGGCCGGCGTCGGCGATACGGTCCGGCTTATGACCGCGCGAACAACTCTGGAGGGGCGCACCATTCCCCGCGTGAGCGCGTTCACGGTGCGGGGCATCGTTTCTTCCGGCTACCGTGAATTGGACGCGCTTTGGTTGTTTGTTCCGTACGAAGCGGGCAAAAAAGCCTTGAGTCCCGAAGCGTCCCGCGCATTCATCGGTATCAAGCTGGATGATCCGTATAAGGGCGTCGAAACCGTTTCAGCCGCGTTGAACGGCGTTCTTCCGCGCGGGTTCGCGACCTATACTTGGTATGAACTGCAAAGATCGCAATACCAATCCTATGAATCGACAAGGCAGTTGCTTCTCTTTATCATGGCTCTGGTCGTCGTTGTCGCGGCGGTAAACGTCGCGTCCGCGACTTCCATGCTCGCGGTGGAACGGCGTCGCGATATCGCGATTCTCAAAGGCTACGGCGCCGATCCGAGGGATACCACCCGAATTTTTTTATTCTGCTCCTTCCTTACCGGCGCGCTCGGCTCGTTCCTTGGTCTTGCCGCGGGGCTTTTGGCCGCGCTTAACGTGAACGCGCTCATTCACGGCGTGGAGTTTCTACTCGGGATATTGGCGCGAACCGGATCCTTTTTTTCCGGAAGCGCGGCGGGCGCGGCTCCCCGATTGCTTGATCCGGCGTATTATCTTGAAACCATCCCCGTCTCGGTGGATTGGAATGCGCTACTGCTGATCGCGGTAGGCACGACGGTGTGTTCGGTATTGGCCGCTTGGGCTCCGGCCCATCGCGCGGGAAAAACTCGACCGCTCGAAATATTGAGAAAATTCTGATTATGGATCGCAAAGGAAGTAAAGCATGAAATGCGAAATATGCGGAAACCGAAACGCGGTCGTTTTCGTGCAGCAGATAAACGGCGATTCCCGTTCGGAAATCCGCCTCTGCGCCGAATGCGCTAAAGAGCGCGGTCTCAAAGGCGACGGTGATATCGCGCAATCCGTGGCAAAATTGCTCGCGACGGTGAGCGGGACAAAGAAGACGGAAAAGGAAATCGAAGAGAAAGTCTGCGCGATATGCGGCATGACGCTGGTCGACGCGCGTAAAAACGGGTATGCCGGCTGTCCATCGTGCTGGGACCAATTTGCCGTCGAGCTTTTGCGCAAGACGTACAAGGATGCTCAAAAGCGTCGTCATGCCGGACGGCTGCCGGTTCGGCTTGAAGAGTATCGCGCAACTGTTCAGGAATTGATTCGAACGAGAGAAAAACTTGCGGCCTCCCTGCAAGCCGAGGATTACGAAACAGCCGCCCGATGCCGGGATCGCCTACAAGCACTTGAAAATAGAGGCCCTCTTCGTGCGTGAGTTTTTGCTCGCTCCTCCGTTCTCGCTTGCCGACGGTCCAGATCGGGATGTCGTTGTTTCCACAAAAGTTCGGTATGTGCGGAACCTCGAGGGTTCGTCTTTTCCCTCACGTTCTTCCCGGGAAGATTCGCAAGCGATCCGCAGACGGATTCTTGACTCGATCTCCCTCTTGTCCGGCGGCGAAGGCTGCCTTATTTTACCGATAGAAGAAGCGAAGGCTGCCGAAACCGAGGCGCTCGTTGAACGATCGTATATTGAGAGTGAAGAAGCGGACGACGTCAACGGCGTTTTTTTTCGTGCTCTTGCCTTGTGCGGCGGGGGAGGGGATTCCTATTTTATAAATGGAAGCGACCACTTGCGCATCGGCGCCCATCGGCAAGGTTTGCAGGTCCGTGCCGCCTTCTCTCGCGCAAAAGAACGAGAGTTGCTGCTGGATGACCGGCTGCGTTTCGCGGCTTCTTTCGACTACGGCTATCTGACGGCACGGCCTGAGGATTGCGGCTGCGGGCTGCGTTTGTATGCGTCGGTATTTCTTCCGGGTATCATGGCAGCGGGAGTGTTCGATCGGGTTACCCGCGATTTGCTGGTTTCGGATGTTGAACCGCGAACGGTCTCCGACTATTTCGTCACACTTTCTGCCCGGGCCCCCTTGGGGGTGGATGAAAATATTTTTGTCGATCGCTTCGACGGCGTACTGCGGAGCTTGGCCGATGGGGAGCGAAAAACGCGCGATCGCGTGATCACAAGCGATCGCCTTCGTTTGGAAGACGCTTCCTACCGCGCTGCGGCAATCCTTCGTTCGGCTCGCTTGCTCAGCGCTGAGGAAGCCGTCACGTTGCTTGGTCGGCTGCGCGCCGGCGTTGCGTATGGAATCGCTCCGGAAACAACAGGTGATCCGTACGCTCCGATAGATGCCGCTATTCTCCTTACTTCGCAGGGACACATGAAAGTACGGGCGATGGAAAAAAATGACCGGATCGCCGATGATTTGCGTTGCGAGCTTGTTCGCGAGCTGCTTCCGCGTTACCTTATATAACAGGGGGACATCAGGGTGTTCAAGGGATTGACGCAGCGAGCTCAACGTATTCTTACAGTCTTATCTCAGGAAGAGGCCCGACACTCTCACGCGGATCAATTGCTCCCCGAACATATCGTAGTCGCCATCCTCAAGGACGGTGAGGGCGTCGCCTGTAAAGCGCTCGGCGCGCTCAAAGTTGATCTCCTGGATTTTCGTTTGGAACTGGAGCGCGAGACGCCGAAAAAGAAAACCGGTTTCGTTTTCGGCGATGTTCCTCCCTCCCGTCGCGCGCGAACGATGCTTGAATCCGCGGCTGACGAGGCCCGGGCTATGGGGCATGATTACGTAGGAACCGAGCATTTGATTGTCGCGGCCGCCCGTGAGGAAGAAGGCTCGGTCAGCCGATATCTCGCGCGTTTTTCCATTGACGCGGAAGTTTTGCGCCTAGCCGTTTTTTCTTCGGCCGCACCGACGAATTTTAACGATCCGGAAAATCGGCAGACACAACCGATGCCGTTAGCATCGGCTCCCAATCTTGAGAACGATGAGGAACCCGGCGAATTCCGGTCGCGTTCAAGCACAGCCGCTGCGCAACCCGTATTGATTAAAACACCGCTTCTTGACGAATTTTCCCGTGATCTCACGGCCCTTGCGCGGGAAGATAAGGTAGATCCCGTCATCGGTCGGGAAAAAGAAATAGCGCGCGTCATCCGAATCCTTGCTCGGCGTACAAAAAACAACCCGGTGCTTATCGGCGAGCCGGGCGTCGGTAAAACGGCTGTCGTGGAAGGCCTTGCGCGCTTCATCGTATCGCAGGACGTGCCTGAAGTTCTGGCCGGTAAGCGCGTGCTCGCTTTGGACCTCGCCTCGGTTGTCGCGGGCACCAAGTACCGCGGTGAGTTCGAGGAACGCCTCAAGAAGATCATGAAGGAAATCGGACAGGCGGGGAACATCATTCTCTTTATCGATGAACTTCATACGATAATCGGCGCGGGCGGCGCCGAAGGTACTATCGACGCGTCGAACATGCTGAAGCCGGCCCTTTCGCGCGGCGAGATCCAGTGCATCGGCGCCACGACCCTTGCCGAATACCGCAAACATTTTGAGAAGGACGCCGCGCTCGAACGGCGCTTTCAGGCTGTGCTCATTGAGGAGCCGTCGCTCGATCAAACGATAGAAGTGCTGCACGGCATCCGCAGCCGTTATGAAGACCATCACCGCGTGGCGTACACAGACAAGGCCGTGGAATCCGCGGCACGCCTCGCGCAGCGCTACCTAACCGGTCGCTTCATGCCGGACAAAGCCATAGACCTTTTAGACGAAGCCGGCGCAAAACGCAAGCTCGAATCGGATTCACGTCCCGCTGAAATCGGCGAGATTGAAGCGGACATACGCTCGCTCACTGAAAAGAAAGTCTCTCTCGTTTCTTCTCAGGACTACGAGCGCGCGGCTGAGGTTCGGGATGAGGTTCGCAACCTTCGCATCCGGTTGGACTCCGTTCGCGCAGCCTGGGAACGCGCCGCGCGTGAAGAGCGCCCCACCGTTAACGAGGCGGATGTTCGGCAAGTAGTTTCGGAAGTGACTGGTATTCCGCTCGCGCGACTGGAAGAAAGCGAATCCCGGCGGCTCCTCAACATGGAAGCCGAACTGCATCGGGCCATCATCGGGCAGGATGCCGCTATCGGCGTCGTTTCCTCGGCGATCCGTCGTTCCCGCGCCGGAGTGTCGTCTCTGCGAAGGCCGCTTGGGTCGTTCATTTTCTTAGGCCCCACGGGCGTCGGGAAAACGCTCCTGGCCAAACGCTTGGCCGAATATCTGTTCGGCAGCGAGGAAGCCCTGGTCCGAATCGATATGTCCGACTATATGGAGAAGCATAACGCGTCCCGTTTGGTCGGCGCGCCTCCCGGCTATGTCGGCTACGAGGAAGGCGGCGTGCTTACCGAGCGCATCAGGCGCAATCCCTACCGCGTCATCCTCTTTGACGAAATCGAGAAAGCGCATCACGACGTATTCAATCTTCTACTTCAAGTGTTGGAGGAAGGGGAACTCAAGGATAACCTTGGTCATTCCGTGAGTTTCCGTAATACCGTGATCATCATGACCAGCAACGCCGGGGCTCGGGAAATTTCGCGCGATTCGCGCCTCGGCTTCAATCCTTCTTCCGGCATCATGAGCGCCGAAGAAATTCGATCTTCCGCCATGGCGGAACTCCGTCGACTGTTCAACCCGGAGTTCATCAACCGAGTAGACGACATAGTCGTATTTGAGGCTTTGAGTCGCGTTCAGGTTGAATCGGTGCTAGACCTGCAAGTAGCCGAACTCACCGAACGTTTGGCCGAACGCGAGTTCTCGGTTGAGGTGAAACCCGCCGCTCGCGTGCTTTTAGTGGAGCATGGTTACGATCCTAAGTTCGGCGCTCGGCCGATGCGACGCGCGATCCAGCGGGAGATTGAAGACCCGCTGGCGTTGCTCGTTCTGGAGCATGAATATCCGACGGGAAGCGTATTCGTTGTCGATGCCAAGGACGGCGCGATTACCTTACGCGCTAAAAAAGGTCGCAGACCCGCGGTGACCGCTTCTTTCGTCCCACAGTCCGTTGGGGTGAAGAACGCGGATCAAAAAAAAGAAGAGTTGGTACTTCCTTCAAAAAGATGACGCATGAAGGAACTCCATGGTATGATGCGGCAAATTCTTCACCATACCGGAGGTTCCCATGATACGCCTTCCCATTTCCGGAACGGATCGTTTCTACGATATCGCCCCGTCTAAAATTGTCGCCGTCGGCCTTAACTATCGTGACCACGTCAAAGAAAGCCAGAGCTTTGACCATAAATTGCTCGATGTTCCGTCGGAACCCGTTTTGTTCGCAAAAACCCCCAACGTGCTTATCGGGCCGAACGAGCCGATCGTTATTCCCGCCTTCCTTGCCGAATACAATTTCCCCGAGATTCGGGTCGATCACGAATCCGAGCTGGCGGTCATTAT
>Ga0172379_10006101_pt1 | contig 16367 bp, 19 predicted proteins | sample GrowelOW334metaG_FD_119756 | JGI IMG/M metagenome (GOLD analysis project Ga0172379, IMG submission 119756) | Groundwater microbial communities from an aquifer near a municipal landfill in Southern Ontario, Canada - Groundwater well OW334 metaG | ecosystem: Environmental > Aquatic > Deep... | reverse complement strand
TTTTAATCGCATCCACAATGAACGACCCCTCTATTTCATTGTTAGCAACATTACAGGGCGACAGAATTACAGAACAAAACGGCTGGAAATTCCAAATCTCTATTGGGGATTCTCCAACAACACAACAACGCCCACATAAAACAAATCTAGCAAAAGGATACAATAGAGTTAAAGAGGTGCTGCTACATTACAGGATAGGTTCTTTTAAAGTGGTTAATGATATAACGGCTGATGACAGCACAAGAAAACCTGAAGAAAGAGGGAAACAAATTACAATTTATACCAGATTTAGCCCCCATATCGCTGATTGGAAGCCAATACTACGAGATATTACAATAGCGTTATTATTACCACCACACACTCAACCTAGCACTACATCTAGCAACTGCAAAATACTCGACACCACAGAAAGAAACCCAATTACATTTATCAGCTATCGCACCGATTTTAACCAAGAAAATCCTAAAACCCCTATTGATGACAAAACATCCCTTCGTCTTGCCAAAGAACGACAAACTTTTGCATACAATCCCTTTTCATATCATGACCCATTTGGTGATATTAGGTTTATTATAGCGGAAGATGCACAACAGTTATTATCAGAGCCTTTTTTATTACAGTCAATTTCTCAAATTGATTCACAATTAGAACCCCCTCAACAAAGAGCAGCCACTCCCACTGTCTCTCATGGACTGCTTCCAGCGCCAACTTACTCGGGTGGTTTTTCGCAGGGTTTTTTGACTTCTACAGGCACTTCCCCAGCTATCAACCTTGAAAAAATGGGTGGTGGTGGCTATGAGAGTCAAGCAACAGCCGCAGCGGAATCATCTGAACAAGGAGCAGCAGCAAGTAGCTCCTCATCAACTATTATCGATATTTCACAACCAGAGGAAACAGGTCACAAAACGAAAAACCCCAGTTGTTGCAGCACGTTTTGTGGTATAATGTAAACTGATCTTAATCAGAGGTGATTTTATGAAAATAACTGACAACAACACCGATTTAACTATAGATATAGTATTTGATGATAGTAATCAAATCATTTTATCAGCAACTTTTTTTGGAACGCCAAAAATCTTAAACTCCATTGCTGGGCAATTATGCTTTCTTGAGCAACTTAGTTACGAAACGGGACATGCTTTATACGTTGAGAGACAAAACAATCCCGATGGCTCAATTACTATAACGGATAACTGCAAAGAAGCGTTATTGTTTATTGCAAGGCATCAGTTTATGAATCTGAGTACCAATACACGCGGAATCCTAGAACAAGCATGCTCAATACCGCTGTTTACCCCGCAAAGCGCTAACAGCAGTATTTCTTACGTAGCACAACAAACATTATTTCGTCGCAGGGTAACCGCTGACCAAACACAACCTTTATTACCACAAACCCCTACCCCAAGAGTTATTCAAACTCCACATTAAGTCATATCAATCAACTCATCCAACCCCACCACCTTAACAAACGGCATTCTAGCCGCTTTTTTTTGCATATACACCACAATCGACGGCAAACAGTAGTACCAGACCTCTTTTATATCTAACTTGCCCGCATACCACTTTAAAATGCGTTCTACGCGATTCTTATCTTTAGCGGTTAGCTCAACCTCAATAGCTACCTCTTTACCATCAGGAAAAATCAACATCCCATCTGGCAAATGTCCGCGTTTCCCCACCCCATCGCAATATTTTTCTCTTTTCAGCTTCCGCTCGCTTATCCATCGCGCCTCTGGGTATAAAGTCCGCAATTTTAAATAAACCTCTATAAGCCTAATATCATGCCTATAGTTTCCCAATACAACCTTAGCCAACGGTGGTAGCTCTGTGTGTTGTGCTCCTTTTTTGGTTAACCGATACAACCCATGCCGCCCATAAAACAACCTTTCGTGCTTAACCAACCCAACCTTGATAAGCCGATTAATTAGCATGTAACTTTTTGGCTTCTTTAATCCAAACCTCCTCTCTAACTGTGGCATTTCACAAAAACCAAAGTCATTAATGAAATTCAGTATTTCCAAATCCCGTTCGGTTATCCTAATTCTGCATGGTTTTTTTGCTTTACTTGGCTTTTTCATTTCTCAAACCCCACTCTAAAAGTAAATTAAAATAAATTATTCGTACAATACGGCAGAGTACATTTCCACAGCTATGTGACAGCCAAAAAATCCGGGCGCCGCTGTGGCAGCTAAGCCCAAAACCCCGAAATTTCCGTCGATACCGTTTCCCCTCTCTCGGGTGACTTTCGGAAAGTTTGGTGGGACGTGCACATTACATCTTTCGTGCAACTTACTATCCGTTGCACCCAAATACTACGAGGGCAGCGAGTAGTAACATTCAACTAGCTGTTTTCGCTAGTTGCCCCGCAATAAAAAAAATTAAAGTTTACTCTCAACTAGCACCTCACTTAACTACTCTCCTTTGTTATTTTTTACCTCCTTCTTCGCTCTACCCCCTTAAACTTTAATTTTTTTTATTGCTTCTTTTGACTTTGACTTTTCTTTATTCTTCTCTTTCTTCCTCTTTCTTTCCCGCCTCGCCCGACCATTTCCCCCACCCCGTTATTTCAAGTCCTCTTCTACTCCTTATGGACGAAGAAAGAGCGGGGTGGGGGAAATTTTTGCGTCGTCTTTAGCGCAGCGTACGCAAAATGGGAGCGGCGCGGCGGCACAAAAACTTTACTTGATTTTAGTATACTTTTAATATACACTCTAGTATACTACTATTTTCTATTAGCTTAACTCCAAAAAATGTTTTTGTGTATCTTTTGGTATAGATTAATTTGTATACTAACCGCAGCCACTTTTTTATAAGTGCCGCCGATGTATCACGATTAGTCTATATAAATTTGTGCATCCGTAAAAAATGTATCGGCGGCTTTGTGGTTAAGATAATATTAAAAATTTTAAGCGGCTCGTCGTCTATTAATCATAGAAGACAAGGTTTTTGCGATGTTGCGGTTGGCTTTTTATTTTCAGCGAATAGCTGCTTAGTGTTACGGTTGGTTAAAAATGTAAATAGTTGAGCGAAGCGAAACCTTAATAAGGGGGTTTGGGGGATTTTTCCCCCAATTTAAATTACTGTGAGCGTGAGCGAACATCCTTATTTAAAAACCCGGAACTTTTTGTAGTTATCCACAAGAGCAACCCTTCTTTTAAAATCTTTTTTAATCCTTTTAAATCTTTTAAAACCTTTTCGGTGCGTTTTTTCTCTTTAAAATCAACGAGTTACAAAGCTAAATACTACCTTTTGATAGCTAAATACTGCTTTTTGATAGCTAAATACCGCTTTTTGATAGTTAAACGCTACTTTTTGATAGCTAAATACTACCTTTTGATAGCTAAATACTGCTTAATTGACAACGAGTAGTATTTTGTTGTAGTCAAAACACCTTGCGCAAAACAATAAAATCAAATACTACCTTTTGATAGTTAAATACTTCCTGCATCGCACAAAGTAGTATTAAATACACAACCAGCTATAACTACTTCGTTTTCATAAGGTAGCTCTTAAAAGCAGCCGTCTCAGCACCCTATTTTTCCATTTCCCAAACACTGCTCACCCTTAACTGGGTAGTATTTAAAATTTACATCATTACTACCCTATTTACACAAGGCAGTATTTAGCATATCATTCCTCAAAGACTACTTCTTGATAGCCGAGAACTCTCCTCAATTAGTAGTTTGAGTTGCAATCATAATGATTGCGTATTGCTTGCACAATGCAATTGTTATGATTGTGTATTGCTTGCATTATGATTGCTTTATGCTATTATATTGATTCTTTGGGCTTGCTTTAAATAGTGGGGCTAAATGATTATAAAATATTTTTTTAGCGTATATATAGGGGGAAGGGTAAGTGGAAAAAAATAATTTGGTTGTACAGTCTAACAGCCTGATAGAAGCTCATTATAAACAAGAATATACCGTCCAAGAACAAAGAACGGTATTGTGGCTCATTAGCAAAATACATAGGCAAGATTTATCCCTTATCGAATCTGGTACATTTAAAAAGGTTATTATTTCTGCCGTAGAATATGCGCACCTTATGAATATATCAGTAGAAAACGTTTATAGAGACGCACAAAAAATCGCGGATGCTTTGGGCTCAAAAAGATTTACTATTAAAACTGATACGGGATGGCTAAATGTGGGATGGATTGCCACAATGGAATACAAAAAAGGGGAAGCCATCCTTGAGGCTGAAATTTCACCTAAATTAATTCCGTATTTAATTGATTTAAAAGAAAAATTTACCTCTTTTAGACTTGAAAATATTTTACTTCTGCAATCATCTCACGCCATAAAACTCTATCAAATTCTCACTCAATATAAAAAAATTGGTGAACGATTGATAGAAATAGAGGAAATGAAATCTATGTTAGGGGTTACTTCCTTGCCATCCTATGCCAGGTACAATAATATAAAACAAAAAATTCTTGAAATATCAAAAAGAGAAATTAACTCGAAAACCGATATAACAATTAGCTACGAAGAAATTAAAAAAGGTCGTAAGGTAGCTGCGCTAAAATTTAAAATAACCACAAAACGTAATCAAGAAACACAAGCAATAGAAGCTTTTGAAAAGTATATATCGGCACTGCCAGAAGGTACCACCGTAAAAACTCTATTCAAGCAATATGGCTTAAACCAAAGTACCGTAGAGGAAGCGTTTAAAAACTTCACGAAAAATATCGTGAAATATGAGCCAAACTCCTCGAGACCGCTACAATTCATTGAAGGCACAAATTAACAAAATGCTTGCATATTAAGCTAGTTTTGCTATCATAAAGCAATCAGGTTGCTTGCTAAACGATTTCATTTTGCAAGCATTTAGCTAAATGTTTTGTACGAATAGGTCCTATTATGATTATACTTATCGGCGGAGAGAAGGGCGGTTCTGGTAAAACCACTATAGCTGTAAACCTTGCAGCCATGCGCACAAAAATTACCAACGATTTATTGTTGATTGATACCGACAAACAGACCACCGCTAGTTTTTGGTGCTCTATGCGAGAAGACAATCAACTAACCCCAAGAGTTGCAAGCGTCCAAAAGTTTGAAAAAAGTGTGCGCACTGAAACTATCGCCCTTAAAGAAAAATATAGAGATATTATATTAGACGCTGGCGGTAGAGATTCACCAGAACTACGCGGCGCTCTCTTAGTAGCAAATATAGCAATTTTTCCGCTACGACCATCACAATTTGATTTGTGGACATTGGGAAGATTAAATACGCTTGTTGATACAGCAAAGGACATAAATGAGGCACTAAAAGCTTATGTGGTAATAAACCAAGCCTCGCCAAACCCTGCCGTCAAAGAAGTAGAGGAGGCAAGAAAATTTGTATCTGAATTCGACAATCTTAGGCCATTAAACACCTGTCTTTATGAAAGGATTGTTTTTAGACGTTCTGCTATAAATGGTATGGCTGTTACGGAGTATAAACCAGAGGACTACAAAGCCATAGAAGAAATAGAAAGCTTATATAAGGAGGTTTTTAATGACTAATAATAAATTTACAAAAACACCAATCTCAAAAGAAAAAGAGAGAAAAGCCGAAGCTTTTTTAAACTTCGAAGAAAAACCAACCGAAGCAAAATCTGCCATTCCCAAAAAAGAGCCTACAAAAAATCTGTATCTACGAGTGCCCAATAGTTATTGGGAAAATATACAGAAAATAATGTCGCTAACTGGTTTATCAATGAATTCCACATGTTTAGAACTGCTTAGACCAGCAATAAAAGATAAACTCAAAGAACTAACGGAAGAATAGCATAATGCAATCATTGTGATTGCATTATGCTTGCAATGTGCTATTATAATGATTGCAATATAAAAGCTTCTCAAGGGGTTTTTGATTGCAAAGAGCGTACCGCCAGAGTGTTACTAGCACACTAACGGTACTAACCACAATTAACTGAATAGGAGTCAATCATGGCTAAGTCCATTCTAAAGCCTTTTGTGCTTTATCGCAATTTCACGCTTTTTTGTCATCAATCTGCAATTTCCAAGGGGGTTTTATGAACAACCTCCCAAGAAAAAAACTATTTGATGATAATGGCGTCCTTATCAACGAAAGCGACATCATTAAAATTTCCAAATCATCGACAGGGCATGGCGCTATTTGCCTCATTGCCAAATATGACAAGGAAAATCAACGGTGGTTATTTTATTCTGGCACTGTTGCCTACACTTGGGAAGATTTAAAGGTATCTCAGGTCAAAAGCATTGTTGTTAGTAACAATGAAACTAAAAAGGAGTAATTGAGATGATAGGCGAGGGCGCTTGTTGTATCGCGCCCTTTGCCTAGTTGACATTATCTACATCATTTAAACAAATCAGAATGTGTCCCAGTACGCTCAAATGTTATTGAGTCGCCATTGATTATATAAATAAGTCGAGTAGCCATCCCCGAGCAATCGGGGATGGCTACTCGACAATATTGATGATGTTCACTCATGCTTTGAGGGTAGGGGAGTTAGTAAACCTCAGATGGGAGCAGGTAGATTTGAAAAAAGCTATTTTACACGTTAAACGCTTGAAAAATGGCACACCCGCAACGCACCACGCTACGTGGGCAAGAATTAAGAGCGTTACGCCAACTCGCCCGTAAATATCCCGACACAAAACACGTATTCATTAGTGAACGCAAAGCACCGTTGTCTACTCGTTCGGTTCACAATATAGTAGCAGAGGCGGGCAAGGCTGCAAAATTCCCATTTCCAATACATCCGCATATGCTACGACACGGCACAGGCTTTCACCAAGCAAACAAAGACCGCGATATTCGCGTTATACAAGCCTACATGGGACACGCTAACATCAAAAACACTGTTATCTACACCGAGCTAAACGCCAACAAATTTAATAATTTTTGGGATGATTAAATTATTGAGGGAGCTATTGAAGTGGGGTAGGCGTGGGAGTGGTATAAACACTATGCCTCTCTGTTGGCGCAGATAATGTATTATAAATATATCGTTGCAAAGCAACATTGGTTGGCAAGCTCATCGGATTAACCAAAGGTTGGGTTTTGTCCGTTGGACAAGAGGAAGCTCCACTTAAATACCATTGCTGTAAATCTGCTCGCTCATAGGAGATTCCCTCACTCGTTTGTACTGGATCTGTCATTATTGCATGCGATATAGGACAATAGATATCTTGAGGCAATTGCTCCATATTTAGTGGTAATTCTTCTATTAAATGCGCAATCTTGGTTGCCAAACCCTGTGGATCAATATTTTGCATATCTGCAGATATTGTATCACTTGTAATACGAGCTAAAGCTAGTCGAGCTCTTATTATTTCTGGACTTTGTTTTACGATTTTTTTTGTTTCATCCCTAAGTATTTTTGATATAAATAAATAGCATGCTACGCTAGCAATTGCTCCCACAGCACCTCCAGGAATGTAAACATTTACCCCTTGATATACGTTTGGCAATTGCGAATGCGAAGTGTTTACTGTCTGAGTCTGCGATGGAGCTTCAACAATCATTTTCATGATTTCATTATAGAGCATCACACACATGCTAGTAGCCAAGCCAACAGAGCCCCCAGCAATTGCTGAAACCAATACCTTTGTCGCTTCTGCCTTTTTAGAAGCCCATTGAAAAAAACCAAAACTTGGCATACATTTCACCTCTAAACAATAACTTTTAACCCATGTTTCTCAACCAAAAAACACACCTTAGACTTGCAAACAAAAACAACAACACATCCTATGAAATTATGTTTACCTAGTTAAAAACCACATCCATGCACTAAATTCTCTAATCACTAAGGTTGAGGCGCACTGGTACTAGTGGGTACAGGGGCAACGCGTGTAGGCGCTGATGAAGATGATGATGAAAATGACGGTGGTAACGACGGAGCAAAAATACCATGCACACCACTTGCAGCGGCCGCTGTTGAAGTAGAAGATGATCCCTTACCATCTGTTGGTTGCTCTGTGGTCTGATTTTTCTGATGCTGCAGGTAAGCTTGTACCACAGAACGCAGTTGTATATTTGTCGGCAAACCTCTTGGGTCGCCTCTTAACTCTAGATGGGTTACGGGGCATATCCATTTTCCTGCTCTGTTACTACTATCATAGCACCTAACAATTGCATCTCTTTCATAACTAATGCCGCTTGCAACCATAACTGGATCACGCATAAAATCAAGCGTAATAGGACAACGAAGATCTTCCTCTGCTACATTTTGCGATGCTAAACTTTTAACTTGTTTCCGCAGCTCTGCTGTTTGTTCCTGTGTTTTCTCTCTTACTTGTTTTTGTATTTCTCGCTGCACTCCAGCTGCCGCTGTAGCTTGCTGTTGTCGCAGTGCTTCTGCTATCTGTGCCTGCATTGCATCTTGTATTTGTTGCTGTGCTGTAGCTACCTGTGCAGCTACCTGTGCAGCTACCTGTGCTACCATTGCAGCTTGCATTTGTCGCTGTACTTCCGCTATTTGTTCCTGCGCATCTCTATCAGCTGATTCTCCCAATTTTCGACCCGCAGTTTTTCCAATCTTTCCTCCTACAAAAGCTCCCCCTGCTCCACCCAAAGCCCCTCCTGCAACGATCCCAACCGCAACACCTAAAGGTCCTCCCCATGCGCCACCCACTCCGCCCAACAAAGCACCACCAAGAACACCACCACCAGCTGCAGCACCCCCACCCACAAGAAGTCCTCCAGCAGCTTGACCAATTTTTTCACCCTTTCTAGACCACAATTGTGTTTTAGGCATAAAACCCTCCAGTTCCGAGTTTAAAATAATTAATTGCAATTTACCCAACAAACAGAATAACATTATTGACTACCCACCCCATGGTAGCACAAAAATAAGTAAAATTCATCTTGACATTTCTGTCATTAATTCTACACCTGAAAGATGGCACGCCCGCAACGCATCCGCTACGTGGGCAAGAATTAAGAGCGTTACGCCAACAAATTTAATTTTGGGATGACTAAATACCTTGCCCAAATTTTACACACACAAACCACTAGCTTACTGCTACAGGAATGTTGGAAACAGTTTAGCAAGTTATTCACATGTTTATCAACACAATTTGTGAATAACTAGTCGCTGTCGCGAAATAGTAAGGCAACTAAAAATGCCTCAAAAATAAGTTGCTTTAGTTGTTGCTATTATAGTATAATGCTTTCAGACGGGTAATTCCGACTATGTGCCTGCAGTGCTTCCTTCCATCGGTTGGCTATGAGCTGTGGGATAAAGGACATAGATAGGTGCCGTCTTTTTTATTGCCTAAAAATCAGCCATTCCTTCCCAAGCAATCCGAGCTTTAAACAAATCATACCATTTAACGTCGTTAAGAGTATATTTTCTAAAAACACCCCAACAAAACATATCTACCACCTGTAAGCCTGCATTATTATTTGAAAGTTCATGAGTAATATTAAGCGTCACATTAATAGGCAATCGTACCTCTAAATTACTCTGTAAATACTGATTAAAAATTTTTCTTTCTTTGGCTGTTTTGCAAGAATCTACGGAAAGTTGCACGCTGTCTTTCACATTGGAAAAATCTATTTTGCTAAGAACTAAATATGAAAGTGCGTTATATAGCCTATGTATGTTAAACGGGATAGATTCTTTCAAACGATTTAATATCGCTTTTTTATCTACAATTACAGAGTATAATTGCCAATCGCTTTTATTTGTACGACCGTCCAATTTTTTGTAAAAATACTCCTTAATGTAAAAATCCGTCCTCTCACCCTTTAATTCTGTAACCAATCTATTCCTTTTTTTCTTCGTGTTTAACTTATTAACAAGCGTATGTTTAACAGCCGATTTAAAATGCAAAATATCATGATGTTCGTTACACACCAGTAAAGTAACAACAAAATGTGTAGACGGTTTCTTGTTGCAAAAATCAAAACCTAAGTCACCACCTTCGTCTAAAAAAATATACATAATTTAATTTCATCCGCTATTTATAGCTCTTTTTGCAGCAGTTTTGTACCAGCTTCTTTTGGACTACCGTCACCATTAACATACATATACAACGCTGTTGTCGTCATGCCTAGTTTTTTTGCCACTTCATGCGCGACTGAATTACGGTCGGACATTGCAACCATAGCCATTTTTAAGGTGTTTTTATCCATTTTTCTGGGTCGCCCCCCTTTTCTGCCTCTTGCTCTTGCGGCTGCTAATCCTGCTTGCGTGCGTTCAACAATTAATTCTCGTTCAAACTCTGCTAATGCCGCAAAAATACCAAAGGTCATCCTACCATTAGCTGTAGTCGTGTCAATTTCTGCACCGTGTCCAGTTAATACTTTAAAACCTACATCCTTTTTTCTCAAATCATCGACGAGGTTCACAAGGTGTTTCAAATCGCGCCCAAGCCTATCTAATTTCCAAACCACTAGCGTATTATGTGGCTGCAAGGCTTTGAGGCAAGATTCTAACCCTGGGCGCGCATCTTTGCGTCCAGAGGCTAAATCTTCATAAATATATTCTGGCTTCACACCCGCTTTAATTAAAGCATCTTTCTGTAAATCCAATGTTTGCGAACCATCGCTTTTTGAAACTCTAACATAACCTATTAACATTTCACCGCGTCCAAATTATTAATAAAAAAACATAAAATGCAGCATACAATATTATTTTGATTTTTTCAACGGGTTTTGTTGTTGGTTTTGTCGGCTTTTGTGACGTTTTTGGGGATGACATAATAACCTTCGTTTTTCTGGTAATAGTTTCTGTCTCTACCCGCGCCATTTTTTATATATCTTTTTATATATCAAAATTAAAAGAAGCACGACATTGAAAAATGAACCGACAACAAATGGGTATAATAACCCGTCTTTAGTAAAAGTTTTTGGCATTATGCTAAAAGCGGCGAAGTACATAACAATTGCAATAGCGGATGGATTATCCATTTGTTCCGTCGCAAAATCAGCCCAACTTCTGGCGTGTGTCCCATTCTTTGCAGGAGGGTTATCGTTATCACCTATAAGGTCTAAAGCTTCGCTTCCAGTTTCAATTCGACGTACGCTATCACTAGTTATATCTGTATTATTTGCTGGCGCATTATCTGTAGTTTGTGGCGATGAAGCACCGCTATCCGCATACTCTTCAAGTGTAGTCGTAGTTGTCGTTTTTCTGCGTATAGCCATCTCTAAACACCTATAAAGTCTACAACAGTATCAATTTTTGCCCACGTCAGTTTCATTGCCTTATCAAGAAAAGTTTTTATCTCATCATGAGCTATATTTCCATTCTTAAAGCAATCTATATCAATATATAATCCAGATTTGGCAAATTCCTTCGTATCGAAAGAAAAGTAACGCGCCGACTCACGTTCCCTAACAGGACCCAAAACAAGCCTAATGTTGTATCCTTCTTCTTTGAGATCCAATACTAGTTGTAGATCGGTTGAGGTTCTCGTTTGTTTCATAAAGTCATTATGAAATAATTTGGAACACATATTTTTATATATGTTATCAAAAGTCATGTTATCAGCGGGAATGTAACATTTTGTTCGCGAACCAAATCTCGATATTTTAGGCACGATATAAAACTTATTTTTCTTAACGATATTCCAAAAACAAATTGCTTTTTCTTGAAAAAAATTTTGCGTGGCAGGATTAGGTGCGACAAAAACAATTGAATTAAAACCAATCATAGCTTTTGGTTTATTCGGAATCCCTTCTTCCTCATAAAAAGATATGGTATTTTCTCTGATTCCCCAATGTACGAAAAGATTTTCTTTTTTAATATAATCAGCTACCTCACCTCTAACATCTAAAAATTTACCTGCGGCTGCATGTTTTAATTCAAGAACATGTTCTGTGATAAAAATTTTATTACTTTTTGCCATAAAATACCCTCTGAAAATTTACCAATCATTTTAAAACTCACAAATCTATTAGCATTTGATTTTCCATAAATTACATCATTACTGCACCAATGTCCAAGCAGGACTACCAGCTTGCTTTGTTGTATTTTTCCCTTTGTCCTTGTCTTCGTTTTCAACAAAAACAATAGTCGTAGGATACCTAACCCACTTTTGCTCGATTTTAACTATATCACTGCACTCTGTTTAAAATTCATCCCTAGAACGATCCTAGTTAAAAACTATGTCACAAAGTCGTTGTGGCGCATCAGTATCTTTTCTTTCAGTGTCAGCAATAACTGCCGATTGCGTTGTTGTTTGGGTTCCAGCTCTAACGTTATGGCGTGTTCTTCTTCCCAAAAATTCAGGCGCTGTTCCACTGGGCACAGGTGCTGCTCTCGCAGTTGATGATGACGATGTCGTTGTTGTTGGGCGTTCCTCTCCAACACGATGATGTCTTGCTGTGCTTGTCTCTACAGGTGCTACTACCCCAATTGATGGTGTCGTTCTTGTTGTTGAGCTTTCCTCTTTAACATGATGACGGTGGTGATGATGTCTTGCTGTACTTGTTACTACAGGAGCTGGCAAATCCAAACTAAGTAATGACATCTCATCTAGCTTTTCCTCTGCTACTTGGGCTTTGTCTACCAAATATGCAATTCCACTCGGCGTAATTACAACAGGGCCAATTCCGTGTGCGGTATCTGCTGCAACTAAGCTAGTATAACCAACAGCAGCTCCGCCAGCAGCTCCAACCACTGCTCCTCTCAAAATTTTCCCCGCTGACGCTTTATTGTCTTTAAGTAAAACAAATATAATGCCAACCATTAATCCGCCAAGAATAAAAATCGTCTCCGTCTTTACAAGATCATCATTCCCTATTAACTCTGTAATTCCACCTTCCTTCAGCAAATACGAGACCAACCCAGAACAATTTGAGGTTTCGTCATGTCCAAAAATTGATTGCAAATTTGGAAGTGCCGCCCAATTTGTTGTGCCACCATTTACACATTCCTCGAAAGCTGTAAACGCTGCCTTAATTTTTGCCGTATCCAAACTAAAAAGCTCTTTTACAACGTCAGGTGCTTTTAAAATTCGGTTACCTGTAGACAGATCATCTGACCCCTCAAGCCATTCATCAACCTCATGAGATGGTATCAATGATCCCGTCAATCCACCAATATTTAAACCCCGTGGCGCTATTGGACTGCCCGCAACACGTGCAATTTTGGCGCAAATGCTTTTTGGATCGCCCCTCCCATCACCATATGGCCAAAAACTAGCATATATGGCATTGGTTCCATAAGTTTGCAAAGTAGCATGACCAATACTACCAGCTGATAAATTACTTTCCCAAATTCTCACGGTTACCCGATGATCGTCGTCCCGCATCAAACGCGAGCTTGCTTTTCCCCCTTGTCTTCGCATAATTTTTCATCTCTTTAGTTTAAGGTATTAAAAATCTATAATATTCTTTGCTGCTGGTTCAAAATATTTTCACTGCACCAACACCCACACAGCACCACCCACCTGCTTGGTTGTAATCTTGCCCTTGTCTTTATCTTCGCCGCCAACAAACAAATTCAGACTCAGTTTTGACAAAATCGTTTGAAGTTTTAAATTAAGCCATGCTGCAAATAGGGATTTTTATTATCTATTACCAAGCATTTCTTCACTAGATTTTTTTGATTCCATAATTTTTACAGCTACAGCTTTATCACCATTTAAAAATTCTATAAAACTTTTCCTTATTATAGCTTGCTCTAAATTCAACATCCCGTGAGCCATAGGAGAATAAGCGCCTTTTTTCAATATAACTTTATCAAAATCGTAACCAAAAAAACCAGACATTTCGTATAATAAATCAGTCAAGTAATCAGCTCTTTTTTCTTCCCAGCGGTCTTGCGTAGCTCTATCAGAATTTTGTGGATACGAGTTCAGATGGTCGCGGTATATATTCCAACTTTCACGGATGTTTTTTTCACCATAAAATTCAACATCTATCATATTTAACGCTTGCACATGTTCAAGCGAAACTGTGTTAGCTCGTGTTGCTAATAATGTTTTAAAAATGCCCAGTTTTCGTAGTTTTTTCTCATTGTGGTCTTCTATTTTCCTTTGCAATTTTAATGCGACCACAGGGGCATAAAAAATTGCAAAAATAGTTATCAAGCCAACAATAGCTGTTATTAATCCAATATTATCTGTCAACCATTTCAACATTTTATCAATCCCATAAAATAATTGGAGACCAAGCGCCATAACTTAAATTCAGTCTCAAGCCAATTATAAAATTATATAAAATCACATACGGGGGGGCTACTTATATATTTCCCCTCAAACAATTTTTTGATTCTATTTCTTTCTTTGCCTCCTTTAACTCCTCCAAAGAAATTAAAGTATCGACATCACCGCTTAAAGACTCGACATATATCTTAGGCTCATGTTCACGCTCTATTTTCATTTCTTGAAAAGATTCCCTGTTGGGAACTTCGTAAGAAATATATTCAAAAGGAATTAATGTATTTTTTATCTGCAAAAATGGGCGCTCCTTAAACTCCCACTTTCCCCTTGATATCGTTTCTCCAAAACTACATTTTGTATTTTTAGTTAAACTCGCTATGTTTTCGATCTCTATACCATTTTCATTGAAAATAATGTCAAGCCATGCACCTTCAACTACTAATTTTTCTAAAATTTCTTTTGCTTCTTTTGTCCATTTAATATCTAACTTGACATTATTCCAATCAAGCGCAATACATTTCATTTTTATAACAATAGTATTTATCCTGTTTTTTAAATCCTCATCTCTAATACCGCGTACAATGTATAAATCTACAGGCTTAGCATTTGCTTTTTCTAATTCGTGTGTGTATTGTTCTGCTCCTTTTGTGTAACCGTTGGGGGACGCACATATGGCTTTGTCAATATCATTCAACACCAATATTTTGCCAGTAATTATCAAAATTACATCTCTTTCTACCTTGTCTTGATAGTCCTTTGCTTCAATAAATGTAAAAAGATTTTCGCGGTTTTCCATTAAAGCATCTGTCTGATAATTGCTATTACCATACGAACTTTTGATAAATTTGTTATGTGTTAATTTCGATTTTTGGTTCAAATGCTGCAACACATAAGCAACCAATAGCTCGTATCCAGCCCCTCTTTTTTTTGGCTTAGAGCCAAAAAACTCCTCATACATATCATCCATGTTTTTTTGTTGAGTCATCAATCCACCTGTAATCTAGTTTAAAAATACATCGTAAAAATTTTACTTTAGTAAATCATGTAAAAGAGAAATAACGGACACAACTAATGCGAAAATTGCAATCCATACACTATAATTTGATTTCGCATTAGCTTTCTTTGAAATTTCGTTGGCTTCTCTCGATATTTCGTTAGCTTCTTTAGAAATGTTCAGCTTATCTTGTTTTTCCCTTTTTTCTAGCACCACCCTTGCTAAATCCTTCTTCCATGTAACCCAAATATTTTTATTCAAGCCTAATAGAATATCGTAGGATGACATAGAATCCAATTTATTTAAAAATTCGTTTTGTTTATTTTCTAATGGAATTGTCATTTATTACTCGGCAATAAAATAATGCTCCAATTTGTTTCAAATCTCATCCATATTTACTTTAGGAAAATTACAAATAAACTTCGTGCATTCGCCTAACTTAGATTCACAGATAATATCACCATCATAGCCTTGCATGATTAATTTGCAATATGCCAAACCTAAACCCGTGCCTTTTTTTGTTTCGTCTTTCGTGACGAAAGCATCGAAAATAGTGGGTAAAAATTCCGAAGATATGCCTTTCGCAGTATCGGTGAAAATCAGGCAATTGTAGTCTTCGTTTTGCTCGAAGCTAATAGTGATATGTCCCTTTTTTTCCTCGTCAATAATTTTCAGCGCATTTTTTAGTAAATTAAAGATAACATGCTTTGTATGCAAACTATTGCCGCGATACACAAAAGATTTTTCCTTGTTAAAAGTAATTTGTGTACACTCAATTTCGGTAAATGGATATTCAGCCAAGGCATCAATTACGTCGTCAAGTATTAGACAAAGTACTAATTCCCCATTTTTAACCCCTTTATCAATGTTTCGCAACTTGTACAACAACATGTCTATAAAAGTATTAGCTCCCCTAACAGTTTGTTTGCCTCTGGTAATTATTTGGGATAGAATTTTTTGTCGTTCCGCAACGCCATGTGTGTTTTCGTTTCCTTCTATTGTATCCAATGTGGTATTAAAAGAGGCTATAGGTGTTCGCAACTCATGCGCCATAAACCCCGTAAAAGCCTCAGTCAAAGCTAATTTTTCTGTTATGATTTCTTTTTCTTTAGCTAATTGTTCGGCTTTTTTACGTTCTGTAATATCGATTGAAATTCCTATAATACCTATTATTTCACCGTCCCTAGTTTTTAGCGGGACTTTATGACTTAACACTATTGCAGATTTGCCATTAACTATAGATGGCTCTTCTGTTATTTTTGCAGCGCCAGTATTCATAACCT
>Ga0172379_10006100_pt1 | contig 16367 bp, 13 predicted proteins | sample GrowelOW334metaG_FD_119756 | JGI IMG/M metagenome (GOLD analysis project Ga0172379, IMG submission 119756) | Groundwater microbial communities from an aquifer near a municipal landfill in Southern Ontario, Canada - Groundwater well OW334 metaG | ecosystem: Environmental > Aquatic > Deep... | reverse complement strand
TGCCCAGACATTATCCGGATTAGAATATTGGTTCAAGTTTCCAAAATTAAAATTCTGAATAGGTTCAGTCTCATTAACCTCCTCAGCTTCATCGGATGCTGAGGCCAGCCAGGAACTTCCTATCGTATTGTACCCCGAAGGCAGGTAGGCATAAGGTGCAACGCGTAACAGCGGCAGATAAGTATAATTTCTGGAGATTTGGTCGGCCGACCTTAACGTAAACTCTTCAGGATCGATGAATTTGCATGCCGCAAACAGTATACCCAGTAAAACAACGGCTCCTATATATTTAGTGTATTTCATAAGATTAGAATTTTTTAAAATTGAACATTTAAACCCATGTTAATGGACTTCATGGCAGGATATCCAACCATCGTCTCAGGATCGCCATAAGTAAAACTACTCAAGGTAACCAGGTTCATGCCCCTAACGAATAGCCTGACCTTATCTATTTTGATTTTCGATGTAACCTGGGAAGGGAGATTATGTCCCAGCTCAACAGAACGAAGACGAAGAAAATCCGCATTTTTGTACCAGAATGTTGAAGGCCGGTAGTTATTGGGATTGGATACCGTAGTAAGACGCGGATAATTGGCTGTTGCCTTATTTGCATCGGTCCAGGGCTGATCTACATAGGTAGAAATTTTCGCGTAGTTGATCAATGGCCAATATATATTTGGATTGCTTCCCAAATAGATGTCGCGGCCCATTTGTGCCTGAAATACTCCCTGAATATCAAATCCTTTATAGTTTGCGCCAAGGGTTAACCCAAATTCTGACTGAGGTAAAACAGAATTTCCAATAGGCCCTTCATCGTATTGATTGATGAATCCGTCATTATTTCTGTCCCGGTATTTCATGTCGCCGGGTTTAACGGATCCGAATTGCTGTTTCGGGCTTGATTGGATATCCTGTGCGGATTGAAAAAATCCTATAAAATCAAGTCCATATGGTTGCGAAATCTTTTGACCGGTACGGTAATAGTACTCACTTCCGGCCGGAACCGGCAATTCAACATTGTACAATACTTTGCTTGTCATCCAGGTATAATTTACCCCGACAAAATATCCCCACTCTTTGAATGATTTATCAATATTTAGCGAGAGTTCTAACCCTCTGTTTTCGGCCTTGCCTCCGTTGATGTCTTGCAAACCGACACCAACCAGGGAGGGAACCAGATTAGACTGGGAGATAATAATATTAGTCCGTTTCTGATAGAAATAGGCAGCAGAGAAGTGGAAGTTTTTCCAAAGTACGGATTCGACCCCTATTTCGCTCTTATGCGACTTTTCGTAAGTAAGATCCGGATTTGAAAGGGCATACTCTATATAACCACCAGTGGCGCTTGTACCTGTACCAAACAGATAACTGCCTGAACCGACATAGTAATCACGGTAAGCGAAACGTAATCCAAGGTTACTGCGTCCTACAATACCGGTTGACGCCCGGAGTTTCAGAAATCCGATAACAGGATTATCTTTCAAAAAGGATTCGTTGGAGAGGATCCATCCTGCTGAAACTGCCGGGAAGAGAGAGAACCTTTTGCCCGGTTTAAATGCTTCACAGCCGTTGTAAGATAGTCCGACCTCAACCAAATAGCGATTTTTCAGGTTATAGTTAACCAGTCCGCTGAGAGATTCGTTGTAGTATGGGCTCTCTGCTCCAAGCATTAGCTTGTCCTGATGGTACAACAGCTTTGCTGCAAGTTTATTTTCAGATCCAATGGTGGTATTGTAATCCAAATAGCCGTCAATATTGAACCGTCTGGATTGGCTGTCCCCGACTGGATTGCCATAGGCCAGGGCAGTGTTTTTTCCAAAAGGTGCGCTTAAGAGTGGTCCTCCGGTAGCCGGATCCGTTCCAATAACGGAATAGGATTCAAATGTTTTGGACCAGGCAGAATTGACCGTGTAATAATTATCATAACCAAACCGAACGCCGGCAACAAGGCCTTTGACGAGCCTTCTTAAATTATATTCGGTCGAAGAATTAAAAATCACATATCTTTCATAGGTGTCCCTATATCCCTGTTCATTGATTAATCCCATGGGGTTAATTGGAAAAGCGGAAGTTCCCCCGAGTAACGCGTCCTTCACATAAATGGGTATCGTGGATGAGTAACTGTTCAGTGAATTCCAAATAGATGCTGTACTTGCAACAGGTGAGTTTTTATCATTAATCTGCCCAAACATATCGAATGTGAGTTTCCAATCACTGGTAAGCTGTACATCAAGGTTTGATCTGAAATCAATGCTTCCCGATTTAATATTCGTGCTGTATGCGTCGTGCATGGCGGTATGATCGTACAAACCTTGATTCATCAAATAACCAACCGATACAAAATACTTGATAATGTTGTTGCCCCCAGTGGCAGTGACCGTAGCTTTCGCTGCCGGAGCGCTATTTTTCACCAGCTCCTTGATCCAATCAACATTAGGATAAAAGACAGGGTCACCGGTCCGAAAACCCTGGATTTGCGTATCGGAATATATGGCAGGCAGTCCGTCACTTGCCAGGGCCTGATTGTACATGGTAGCATAATCAGCCGAGTTGACAAATTTGGGTAGCCCCATAGGCCTTTGCATTCCACCCAGCAATTTCACTGATATTTTCCCCTTTCCCTGTATACCCCTTTTGGTCTTTACCACAATGACACCATTTGCAGCCCTTCCTCCGTAGAGGATAGAAGCAGAAGCATCCTTTAAAACTGAGATAGACTCGATGTCTTCCACTGCAATTGAATTCAGATCATGCTCAAAACCATCAACAAGAATAAGTGGATAATTGCTGTTTCCAAAGGTTCCGTTACCACGAATCCTGAAATCGGCATCTTCCGGACCCGGTTCCCCTGATTGTTGCCTGACTATTAATCCCGGTAAAAGGCCATAAAGTGAATTTCCGGTTGAATAAGAAGAATTTTTATCAATTACTTTGCCTTGTACCGTGCTGACAGAAGATGGGCTCTCCCAGTTCACCGGAAAATTCGTTGCAGGCTGTATGATACTTGAATCAGGGATCTCTTTCGCACTACTCTTAAGGGCGATATTCTGACCAAAAGCGGTACAAGCAATTCCGAAGAAAAGTAAGAAAATGCCTGTATTCACTTTCAATTGTTTCATGAATATATTTCGTTGTTTCATAACTTGCTTATTTAGTGATTTAAAAAACAATTTACCACCCCGGGTTTTGAATTAGTCCGTAATTCTTTGTGATTTCGGCAAGCGGGAATGGGTGCATGAACCAGAAGTCGTTCCATACCCGTGTTTGTGACACATATTTCTCGTAGGTGTAAGTATTATTCAGGTATTTTAGCACATTAACATTATAAATTGTCTTTACTCCTGGTATTTTCCAACGTCTCATATCGTAATACCGGTGATCTTCAGCATAAAATTCAACAAAAAGTTCATTGACGATGAAGGCCCTCAAGGCTGCCTGGTTCAAGGAACGATCAACCTTTGGCATACCCGAACGGGTTCTGATCACATCAAGCAGATCAAAGGCCTGTGCGGTAGGTCCCTGAAATTCATTCGATGCCTCGGCATAGATAAAGTACATTTCTGCCAGACGCATGATCGGGTTCATTGGCCACATGCCCGATTTGGATTTTTCATAGTCCATAAAATATTTTCTCATTGAGTAATTACCGACAACAGGCGTGGCTTTCATTCCTTCCAGGCCGTTGGCAACACCTGCCTCGCCTCCATTATAAAATTGAGGATAGAAGTTTGGATTGGTGTACCAAAGACATCCGTTGTAACCAATCGACTGCTGGAAACGTGGTTCGAGGTTTTTATAAGGAAACTCAGGTTGATTGGGTGGGGTCGTAATTTTCACATCCCAGTTGACCGAACTGCCGTCAGCATTGTGGTACATCTCTACCGCATTTTGGGTAGGTGTGTTGGCGCCTGCGCCACCCTGGCGACCTCTCATGCCCCACATGTATTCCGGACCACCGTTGGCCCCTTCAAGGGAAGAATTATACATCGTGCCCCAGATAATTTCTGTATTTCCATCTTTGGGCCGTTTTTGGCAAGCGATGGCATAATTTTTATTGATACCATAGCTGGTTACAATTGAATAGCCGTTACTTTCGCAAAACTGAATAGCCTGAAGGGCAGCATCCATGGCAAGTTTCCACCTGTTTTTATCGTAATTGGTAAAGCAGATCAGATTGTTGTTCTGTCCGAAATCTATATAGGGAGTTGCAGCATTGAACAATGGGCTGGCAGCATACAACATGGTCCTGGCCTTCAGTCCATAAGCCAATGCCTTGGTTGCGCGTCCGAATTCCAACGGATTGGTTACTTTGACCGGAATATTTGGATTGGCAATTACCGCATCACAAAGTTCAATGATGTATTTATAAACCGCATCCAATGGCTGACGTTTGATGATCTCATAATCAGCAGGGGTCATGGATCCTTTGATAATAGGTACCCCTCCGTAACGTTTCCACATTTCGAAATATTCCACCGCTATCAGTATCTGACACTCCCCTTTGATACGACCTTTGACTTCTGCGCTTGCATCAGGCACCTTATCAATATTTTCAATCATGATAAAGTTATTCCGGATTGATTTCCAATGCGTATTATAAACATCTTCCCCATTTTTTGTTGTAAACCAGGATGAAGTAACAGCCCCTGCATACAAACTGTTTGTTGTGAATCCGGAATATGATCCGGAAATAGCTTCATCTGTCAGGGATACACGCGATGGACCAAAAAGCATAATGTTATTTGCCCATCCATACATGATTTTTGGAACAGATTGGTATAGAGAATAAAGGTATATCTCTGTATCCCTGTAATTTGAAAATACCAAATCCTTGTTGAACCCGGTCTGAGCGGGCATCTCAAGGAAATTTTTACACGAAATCGGAGAGAGCAATATTACCGCAATAACAATGCCCAATATGTAATTTTTTGTTTTCATCTCTTTAATAATTTTAACCCGTTATTAAAACTGTACTTTAATCCCAACATTATAGACCTTGCATTGAGGATATTGATTATTGGCATTGGCAATACTTTCCGGATCTAAGATTTTTAATTTATCCCAAGTGTAAAGGTTTTGCCCGGAAAGGGAGAGGCGTATGCTTTCAAGCCTTAATCTTTTAAGTTGCTGTTTGTTAAAGGTATATCCTAACTCAAGGTTTTTAAACCGAAAATAGGAGCCATCGTAGATATTTATTGTTGAATTATAAAAATTCTGGCTTCTGGCATAAGTTACACTTGGTTTTGGAAAGGTTGCATGGGCATTGTTGTCGGGAGAATCTAATCGCCAACGGTTTTGCACCATTTCAAGGGCGGTGCCTAACATATAAAAAGGCCTGTAAAAGTAGTCCTGCACAGGTACCGATACATTGGCATTGCCCTGGAATAAAATACTAAGATCAACTCCTTTGAAAGAACAAGCCGCTGAAATGCCATAGGTAATCTCCGGAAATGCGGGATTTTTAAGTGCTTGTTGGTCATATTCATTGATCACGCCATCACCGGTAATATCTTTGTATTTGTTGTCACCCAAAGTAGGTCTTCCACCAAAATAGGAAGGGGCTGCTGTAACCTCATCAGGGGTATTGTAGAACCCCTCAAAGATATACCCAAAAGTTTCTCCTACCCTATGCCCGGTCCGGTTCAGGTTTGGATACTGATCATTCAATGCCTCGTCCATATAAAGGATTTTATTCCTTGCAAAAGAGTAATTCGCATGAAAGTTGTAATTGAAATCTTTTATATTACTCTCCCAACCTGCTTCAATTTCATACCCCTTATTTTTTACATGACCGATGTTGTATGCATCAGACAGCGTAACGGCCACATAAGATGGGACTGTTTTCCTGGTGGTAAGGATATTGTTGCGGTCTTCTGAAAAATAATCAAAGAGGAGACTAAGACGGTCTTTAAAAAACCGTGTTTCGACTGCAATATCCAGTTTCTTTGATCTTTCCCATGTAACATCCGGATTTCCCAATTTGCCTTCCGTATAAGAGCTATACTTTACAGGGTCTTCCCCAAATATACCGCTTCCTCCTTGCAGATACTCGCTGGGATAGTACATGAAACGGGTGCTTCCCATGATATCATTGCCGACTTGTCCGTAAGAGGCCCGTAACTTGAGATAGGAGAGTTTATTTTTGCCAATCAACTTTTCTACCGCAGGCTCACTGGTGACAACCCATCCTGCAGAGATGGCAGGGAACCAGCCAAAACGGCTATTGACAGGAAAATTTTCTGAACCGTTCCTGCCCAAATTGAATTCCAGCAAATAGCGTAAAGCATAATTATAGGTGACACGGCCAACCCAATCCTGATAACCGAGGGGAATTCCGGGATAAGCATATGAATGATACCATCTTTTCTTCTGGTTGTAAAGTACCAGCGCCCCTACATTGTGACGACCGAAAGAATTGTTGTACTCGAGCGCCCAATCCATATAAAGCTGGCGCGAACGGGCAAATCCTGTGGATGGTCCGCTCACAAAATCCCCTAATTCCCCATTCTGACGAAACACTACGGTCTCAACGCCATTTGGGTATACTTTGAGCGGTGTATATGTTGGAGTTGACCTGTTAAAAACCCGTCGCAGGTCATAAAAATTATCAAAGGCGATTTTTCCCCTTAAAGATAACCCCTTGGTAATCATATCCAGTTTTTGATTGATACCCAGATTGATGTTCAGGCTATTGTCTGTATAATCCACAAATCCTGCTGCAAGATTAGCAATGGCATTTTTGTTGCCCGAACGGTCAAGGGTGATTATTTTTCCATCGTACATGCCAATTGTCGCGTTGGGCGCTGAAACAAGTATTTGCGACATAAGTGTCGTATTTGCCCCGGCATCCGTTTCGGTAATTTGCGATGAATGCCTCACTGAAGAATATCCACCCAACTGAAAGTTAACCGTGGTTGTGGGGGTCACATTGATATCGACATTGGACCTGAAGTTGTACCGTGAAAAATTGTTGTTGTTGCTGATACCACTGCTTTGCTGAAACTCTTTTATAAGTCCGGTCTGATTCAAATAACCCAGCGAAACAAAATATTTTACATTTTTTGTCCCCCCCCTGATATTTAAGTTGTGCTGGGTTTGGGGGGCATATTCTTTAATTAACAGTTTTAGCCAATTGGTGTTGGGATAAAACAAAGGATCACTTTGGTCTTTGAATTTTTGTAACTCTGCATCTGTAAAGGTCTGGGTTGTAAGCGGGTTGTCGTTTCTCAATGCTTCATTGTAGATCAATGAAAAGTTATAGGCATCCAAATATTTTGGAAGACGTGTAGGAGACTGCAAAGAGGTATTTCCGGTGTAGCTGACAACAGCCTTGCCTTCCGTGCCTTTTTTTGTGGTTACAATGATGACCCCATTGGCGCCGCGTATCCCATAAACAGCAGTTGAGGAAGCATCCTTCAATACGGAAAATGATTCAATTTCGTTGGGATCGATCTGGCTGAAAGAACGTTCTATTCCATCGACCAAAACAAGAGGGGTAGCCACTGAGCTTGTTAAAGTGCCAATGCCCCGGATCCGGAGTGTTGTTTCATCCTTCCCGGGCTGTCCGTTTTGTTGGACCCCTATAACTCCGCTCACCCTCCCAACCAATGCCGATGTCAGGTTGGCAACCGGTGATTTAAGCAATTCGCTGCCTTTCAAAGCGCTAACAGCTCCGGTAACTGTCAGTTTTTTCTGGGTTCCGTAACCCACTACAACAACTTCGCCAACATCAACAGGAATCTCTGCCATGACGATATTAAAGGTTGTCTGTGATCCGATAGTCAATTCCTGCGATATCATACCGACAAACGAAACCGCAAGAATTTTGGCATCGCTGGGAATATTTAGCGTGAAATAGCCGTCAGCATCGGTAATGGTACCAATGGTAGTCTCTTTCACCATAACAGTTGTTCCGGGCATTGGCAGCCCTTTACTGTCTTTTACGGTACCCGAAATTTTCCTGTTCCTGACCTGGTCGCTAAGAATACTTTCATTAACCTGCTCGGGATTTTTCAAATCGTTCTTTTTGGACAAAAAGACTTGCCTGTCATCAATCCGGTAGGTAATATCGGTACCCTGGAACAAAAGCTCCAAAATCTTATCGATCTGTTCCACCCTAACTGAAATGCTTCTTTTTAAATCGGCATTGACAACGTTTGCATTGTAAATGAAAATAAACTCACTTTTCTTTTCAATAGAGTTTAAAATCTCGGTCAACGTGGAATTCTCGAGTTGAAGATCAATTCTTGTCTTCTGGGAATAGCTGCTGGCCGATAATGCCATGGATCCCGCAAAAATAAAAATGGTTAGTAGCTTCATCTTCAACGAAATAACATCCGCCACCCTCCTTGTTAAGGAAGTGTGGACAATTCGGTTTTTTTCCATAAGTTTGAAATGTTTTTTAATAAATAATTTTGCCTTAACGGCTTAATTAACACTAACCGGGCGATGTTACCAGCATCTTCCGGTTTTTGTATTCATGGTCTTCATGATTTTTCCATTCAATTTGTTTAGTTGTTTATAAATACGTACTTAGCACCTCTTTTTTCATATTTTGTTTTCGAAATGAATGCAATGCCATCCAAAACACGTTCAAGTTCATCTTTAAGGTCGAGCTTACCATAAATTGTTGCAATGTTTTCAGATAATTGAGTTTCAATATCAACATTGTAATAACGGGATACGCGTTTTAGCAAAACGGGTAAATTCTCATTCGTAAAGGTCAGATATCCATCAACCCAGGCAGTATATACCTCCGTATTTTCAATATTTGTAATCCCAAAATCCTCCTGACCTTTTGATAGGGTAGCTTTTTGATTGGGAGTCAGGAAAATCTCCTTCGATTGTACACTGTTATTGGAATTCAGGCGGACTTTACCTTCTATCAGCACAATATTGTAATTTTGATCCTGTTGATAGGCCTGCACATTAAATTTGGTTCCATAAACCTTTATCTTAAATGCGTCAGTCTTTACATAGAATGGTTTTTTAGCGTCTTTGGCTACGTCAAACAAAGCCTCACCTTCCAAAACAACCTCGCGAGTACTTCCCGCAAAAACAGGGGGAAATACAAGTTTGGAACCGGAATTTAACCAAACCTTGGTCCCTTCAGAAAGAACAACAAAAGATCGTTTTCCGTAAGGTACAATCATCTGATTAAAACCAATATTCAAATTGGTCTGTACAATATCAGAAGAATCATTAACAATAATCTGCTTCCCATTTGCAGAGTATTGAATTGTCGACTTTTTGGTGGTAATTGGGATCGTCCTGCCATCAGACAGGATCAATACTGCATTTTTTGAGGGTCGTACATTTGAAACCATTATTTCAGGTGCAGGGTTTCGTGTTGAAAAATACAATGCAGCGCTTCCTGTACCTATCAATAAAAGAATTGAAGCCGCATACCTGAAAATGGTCAGGCGAACTTGTTTCCGGCGATTTTGTACGATCTGTTTCCAGATCTCAAGTTTCTTGTGGTCAGTTTGCCTGAACTTTGGCGAACTCATTCCCCTGATGACCTGAATTGCCATGTTGATTTCACGCCTCTTTTCGGGGAAGTTTTCCTTTAACTCTTTTAAAAGGTTATTTGATTCGGAAGTGCGAACGATTTTGCGAAAATTTTCGTCAAGAATGAAATCGTCCGTTGAATAGGTTTCGTAGTGATCTTGCTCCTTCATTTGTATTGCTTTATACCCTATTGAGAGGGAAAGCGAAAAATCTGGACAGGTAAAACGATTTTTTTTTAGTTAATTGAAAAAAAAATTGGCTGTTATGGAAGAATCTAATTAACGGGGAGATCCCAACAAAAACCACAGGATCAAATTGTGGCCATTGCCTAATATTTTCTCTGCCTCGCATCTGACAGATTTTATGGAACGATGGACTGATTTATAGCACGATTCAACCGAGATCTGAAGCATTTCAGCAATCTCTTCATAGGGTACCCCACCTTCAAACCGTAAATAGATAATTTCTTGCTGTTTGTTTGTGAGCTTGCCAATGCATTGTTTTATAGTAAGATATAATTTTTCTTGAATTTCGTGTTCCGGAATATCCTCTTCCTGGGTCCTGAAATATTCAAATTGTACTTCAGGTATATTCTCTGAAAGGATCGTTCTCTTATGATTGTTTTGGTCAAGAAAAAGTTGCCGACGGAATGCGCTAACAAGATAACCTGGCAAGTTCTTTACATTGCCAATATTTTTCCTGAGCTTGATCAGGTTCATAAATAAATCTTGAATTGCATCTTCAACAGCTTGCTTTTCAACAGAATGTTTCATCCCATAGCTATACAACAGGTCAAAGTAATGATAATAGATCTTGGACAAAGCCCCAAGATCCCCATCATTGATAAAATGATTCCAATTTTCATCCTGACCGTCGCTGGTAGACACTTTTATCAGTTGTTGTTTCTTACCGAATTACAAATATGTGCATTTTTTATTTTAACCTCATCCTTTAGTTCAGTGGAATGATATTTAATTACATCATTTAGAAGCAGGTCATGGATGGGATTACCTACCGTGATCCAGTGGGGGGAGATACACCGAGTTCAAAGCCTCCTTCGCTTCGCTCGGGGCTTTTTTATTTGAACCATCTCGCTTGCACCTGCGGTGGGGAATTACCTACGGTGATCCCGGTAGGGGGAAGCTTCACCGATTAAAAGCCATCTTCGCTTCGCTCAGGGCTTTTCTTATTAGCAAAACTCCCTTGCACCTGCGGTGCAGAATCGTTTTACTAATAAGAAAAGAGGCTGTCTCAAAAGGTTGAGGCAGCCTTTTTTTTTGTTGACACAATTTACGGATTTCCATTAAATTTTTAGGTAAAATATTTGTTTATATGCTTCATTATTAGTATATTGAGGCATGAAAAACAGAAGAAATAGGGTAGTTTTCAAGGATTACAATCCCAATCAAATAATGTTGCTTCCTCCTTCCCTGGAAGAGCTTATAACACCAAACCATCCCGTTCGAGTGGTCAACCGGATAATTGATAATATTGACGTTGACACCTTGCTTCGTCAGTATAAAGGGGGTGGCACCTCAAGCTATCATCCCCGAATGTTATTGAAGGTATTAGTATACAGTTACTTATGTAATGTGTTCAGTAGCCGCAAAATGGAGTGTGCCTTAAAGGAGAATATCCATTTTATGTGGTTAAGTGGCATGAGCTATCCGGATCACAATACCCTTAACCGTTTTAGGAGTGACAGGTTGAAAGAGGTGCTTAAAGAGATCTTCGCACAGGTTGTGTTACTCTTGGTTGAATCGGGACATGTAAGCCTTCATGAAATTTATGTTGATGGTACTAAAATAGAATCAAAGGCCAATCGTTACACCTTTGTTTGGGGCAACGCCATTAAGACCAGTAAAATAAGAATGGCCCAGCAGCTCAAATCATTATGGGAGTACACTCAGGCAGTGGCTAAAGAAGAGCTTCAGGATACAGAGGCTATCGATTTTACCGAGATTGGGGAAGAAAAAGTTAAACAGACCATAGACTCAATAGATCAGGCACTTAAAGGCAAGGATATCGATCCTGAGGTAAAAAAAAACTGAATTATGCCCGTAAAAACTGGCCTGACAACTTGAAGAGGTATCAGGAACATGAGAAAATACTGGGTGAACGCAACTCCTTTAGTAAAACTGATCCGGGTGCCACTTTTATGAGGATGAAGGAGGACTACATGAAAAACGGGCAACTCAAACCCGGCTACAATGTTCAAATAAGCACTAATAATCAATACATCGTAAACTATAGCCACCATCCGAACCCCACTGATTACAAAACTCTTCCATCACACATGGATCAGTTCAACCAGCTTTACAAGGGGCTTCCTCAGGCTGTGGTAGCAGATGCAGGATACGGCTCAGAAGAAAATTATACTTTGCTGGAAAAGTTAGGTATTGATGCCTACGTCAAGTACAATTACTTCGACAAAGATCAGCACAAGGATAAGAGCAAAATACTTATTGACTTATACTACAACGCTGAACAAGACTGTTACTATTGTCAAATGGGACAGAAAATGAAGTACATCGGGACACATGTTAGGGAAACGGATAACGGTTTTTTGGCGCAATACAAAGATTATCAGGCAATCAGATGCGATGGATGTCCCGTTCGCGGTGGCTGTAATAAACAGAAAGGCAACAGAATATTGGCTGTGAACCAACATTTAGCAAAGTGCAAATCAAAAGCCATTGAATTGCTTAAAAGCGAGAAAGGAATATATTACCGTAGTAAACGGGGAGTAGATGTCGAACCAGTTTTTGGCAACATAAAATACAACAAAGGCTTCAGGCGATTTTTACTCAAAGGAATCGACAAGACTGAAATTGAAACTGGTCTGTTGGCACTGGCACATAACCTGGCAAAAAGGGCAAAATAAGACCCTATTTATGCTTCTTTTACATCTTAAATCCGATCGTCTAATCAAAATCTGGCGATTTTGAGAGATATAGTACCCTCTAATACAAAATCAGTGAAGCGACAATTAATGATGAAGGAGAATCGAACTAAAAAAAGAAACCGCCTCAATTAGTTTTGAGACGGCTTCTTTTAATCGGTGGCGGAGGAAGGGGGATTCGAACCCCCGGTACAGTTTCCCGTACGGCAGTTTAGCAAACTGCTGGTATCAGCCACTCACCCATCCCTCCTTTGAATAGAGAAGCGCCGATGAGAATCATCTACTCCTACTTTTTTGATTTGAGTGGTGCAAATGTAGAAATGATTTTTAGACAGGCAAAATTTTTAGTGAAAATATTGTTGTAATAAATATTGCCAATTCCTTTGTAATACAAGATATCTGATGTAAGTTTGGTTATTCAATAAGACGTTCTTACACACAAGATATTTCCGCATTAATTCTTTTAGTTGGTAAACTCAACATTTCAAGCATTCCGAGAAAGCTTATGTCTGCTAAGACAGGCCTTATCCCTTCGGGGAGCAGCTCTGCTGCCGTTGGAAGTCTGAACAGACAGGCACTCAAATCCTGTATATTCGGGGTTTTACACAATTTGAATTAATGCGGTTTTTTTTATTTTTAGGAGCCGCTTACGCGGCTCCTAAAAATAAATTTCCTTCCCTCTTTTTCAAAGAAATAGTCAATTCTACCGAGAATCAATCCGCCGAAACCAACCTGGTTGACCAGGACTTTTTGACCTGATTTGTTTGTAATGCTATCTGGTTGCTTCAAAAAGGTATGGGTGTGACCACCGATAATCAGATCGGTGTGATAAGTTTCCGCAGCAATGTTCAGATCGCTGATTTTCTTTTCTTTGTAGGCATAGCCCAGATGGGAGAGACAAACCACCAGGTCGGTTTTTTTTTCTTCTTTCAGAAATTTCTCCATCTTCAAGGCATGCTCCAGTGGGTCGAGGTATTTGGTTTTGCCATAATTCTGTTTGCTGACCAATCCGTTTAGCTCGATGCCAAGTCCATAGACCCCAATTTTGATTCCCTGTTTTTTGAATACTTTGTAAGGGATAATTTTACCGGCAAGAATAGTCTCCGAAAAGTCGTAATTGGAGTTGATAAACGGGAATCCTGCATTTTTAAGCTGAGAATCCAATCCCTCCAGACCATTGTCAAGGTCATGGTTTCCGATGGTGGCCGCATCATAGCCCATCTCGGTCATCAGTTTCAACTCCAGTTCGCCCTTATAGTAGTTGAAATAGGGGGTTCCCTGGAAAATATCACCGGCATCGAATACCAAAACATTTTTTTGTTCGTTTCTGATTTGCTGAATCATGGCCGCACGCTTTGCCATGCCTCCTTCTCCTGCATTTCTGGCTGCATCTTTGGGGAAAGGATCGATGTGAGAGTGAAAATCATTGGTATGAAGGATCGTGAGTTGAATCAGCTCATTTTTAGCAAATGCCTTCATGGGGCCACTCAATACAAAAATGCCCAAACTGCCCGCTCCCAGATTTTTTATAAATGTTCTTCTATTTAACATCGTATATCCTCCCATCTGCTTTTGCTGTTACTGTTTTTCCCTCTTTTCCCATTCTTTTGAAATAGCCAATGAACATATCCCTTGCCTTTATTCCGGTATCGATCCTTTCGGAAGCTTTGGCGAGTATTTCACTGCCATCGCCGCCATTGGCAATGTAATCACTGGTGACCAGCCAATAGCTTTGAGCCGTATCCAGTGGTTTTCCACCGATCTCAGGCCGAAATGCTTTGCCTGCTTTGATGCCAAAGCGAAGGCCGCCAACGCCCTCGCCTCCACGTTCGGCCAGATGGTTTACAAATTCGAGCATCACTTCACCGCTTAACTTGAGAAAGACGATCTCGTTTTCGAAGGGCATTAGTTCGAACATGGTCATGGTTTTGATCTCACCTTTGGGCAGCGGAACACGTAAACCACCCCTGTTGATCATTGAAACGTCAATTTTTATCTTAGGGTACTTTTCGGCACCAAACCTATTGGATTCTTCCAGAGTCAGATCAGCACAATAATTGGTCAGGGGACTTTCCGGTCGAGCGCCATACATCGCTTCAGAAGAATAGCAAAGTACTTCCGTCATGTCTGCATTGACCTTATCCCGGTAAGGTTTAATCATATTCTCCACCTTCTGACTCGGCGGAATGGTGACCAGCGAATCAAGATGGATGTTGGCAACAGCAGATTTCTCGATTTTGTAGGATGCACAAGCCGAGATTGCCAGCAAAAGCAACATTAAAATGCCAAAGCGGTATAGTCTCATAGAAACAGGATTATTATAGGTGATAGATTACATAAAAATAATAAAACATGGACAGCAACGGACGGGAAAAGTTTAAAGGGTTTCATATATTTGACAAATGGATGAAAGTATTCGTATCGATAAGTGGCTTTGGTCGGTGAGGGTATACGCTACCCGCAGTCTGGCAACCGAGGAGTGCAAGAAGGGGAGGGTTTCGATCGGCGGATTGGTGGTCAAGCCATCAAGGGTAGTAAAGGTAGGAGAGACTATTCAGGTAAAGAAAAATCCGGTAACTTATACCTATAAGGTCATTGAACTACTTGGCAAGAGGGTAGGGGCCAAGTTGGTACCTACTTACATGGAAGATATTACCTCAGAGGAGGAATTAAGAAAATTGGATGAGAATTACAGTGGATCCCTATTTACCCGAGATCGTGGTACCGGTAGGCCAACCAAGAAGGACCGGAGGGATATTGGGAAGGTGACGGACTGGTAAGAAATGACCAATTGACGGAGAGACGGAGAGACGGAAAAAAGAACCGGTCCCTGAGCTTGTCGAAGGGCTGTGTAGCCTTAAATTTACCCTTTGTTGAACTTCGTCATGGTTAGTTCAATCCCGATGGTGGTGAAGGATTTGATGATATCGAAACATTTTTCGAGTTTGGAATTGATCGTTTCTTCCTCTTCGAGTGACCATTTACCAAGCACATGTTCTACCTGGCGGCCTCGCGGAAAATCATCGCCAATTCCAAAGCGGAGGCGGCTGTATTCTGACGTACAAAGAATCTGTTGGATACTTTTTAGTCCGTTGTGGCCGGCATCACCACCTTTGGAGCGAAGCCGGATCTTTCCGAGGGGCAGGGCAAGGTCGTCTACCAGTATCAAGACATTTTCGACAGGAATCTTCTCCTTTTGCATCCAGTAGTGCACAGACCTTCCGCTCAAATTCACGAAGGTGTTGGGTTTTAGTAGGATAAGCGTTCTTGAGGCATGTTTCATCTCGGCAATGGAACCGTATCGCTTGTCGCTAAAAGAGATATTGGACGCCTTTGCCAAGGCATCCAATATCGTAAATCCTATGTTGTGACGGGTATTGTCGTACTCATTTCCGATGTTCCCCAAGCCAACGATCAGATACTTCATTGAACCATTAATTCAATTTACTTCTTTCCTGATGCTGCAGGTGCATTCATCGCTGCACGGGCTGCACGGGTAACAACAACAGTCGCAACAGGAACAGATTTGTTGTTCATGATCTCAAATCCCTCCACTTTGATGTCACTGACGCGGATACTTTCAGAAATGCCCAGATTTGTTACATCAATCACGATCTCATCAGGTAAATTTTTGAAGATACCTTTAACTTTCAATGTACGAAGGTTGGCTTTCAAACGACCCCCTTGCTGAATTCCTTTGGCATATCCGTCCAGACGTACGGGAAGGTCAATTTTTACTGCTTTCTTGTCGCGGATCTGGAGGAAGTCAATGTGCAAAAGTTTGTCGGTAACAGGATGAAACTGTAACTCCTGCATGAATGCATTGTAAATAGTTCCGTCGATGTTGAGTTCTGCCTGATACACTTTTGGGGTGTAAACAATCTTGCGGAAATCACTTTCGGGTGCATAGAAGTGCACCGGTGCATCTCCTCCGTAAAGTACGCATGGTACTAAG
>Ga0172379_10006099_pt1 | contig 16368 bp, 29 predicted proteins | sample GrowelOW334metaG_FD_119756 | JGI IMG/M metagenome (GOLD analysis project Ga0172379, IMG submission 119756) | Groundwater microbial communities from an aquifer near a municipal landfill in Southern Ontario, Canada - Groundwater well OW334 metaG | ecosystem: Environmental > Aquatic > Deep... | reverse complement strand
GTCATCGAAAATTTCGCTATCCATATCCTGTAGTGCACTTTGTTCTACCGTCATATTCAATAAACGCTGTAATAACGCTTTCATAATCGCACCAGTCCATTAGTGTTTTTATGATTTACTGATTTTGAAAACTCATAAATTAGTAATCCTTTCGATGTTTTACCAGTGAGAACATAAACATCATAATCCATTCCATTTGTTTTATCGTTCATAAATTCTGGCATTATAGGGAATCTAATATCATCCATTTCGTAATTCAACTCCATTATGTGAACTGTTCCCGTTTTTAAAAGTATAATAGCTTTCATAACTCACTCCCATTCGTAAACCGACCATCACCACCCAAAGCGTTGACGATCTCCAAGAATTTAAGCTGTGCAACTTCACGAGGTGTTCCCGTATATTTCCAGCCACCTTTCTTTACTTCCCTAGCCATAAACTGACCAATTGTTGAACCGACCATCGCATGAGTAATTATTATGGGTTTGATACCGATTAGGTCGGATGATTTGATCGCAGAATTCATCCCTGCCGATTCATTGCAGAGGCCGTATCGGACAAACCCTACATCGGATTGGTATGCCCCCACATTGTTTCTCCATAGTCGTGCTCCGATACGTGAAGCGTTCAATCGCACCTGTGTTTGGATCGCTGCTTCGGAGACACCTGACGCGGTTGGAGCATCGTTGAGTCCGAATACTTGGGTCAGTTCTTGGAGTGCTTGGGGGCTGATACCATGGCGGTTAGTCCAATTAAAGAGATTCATTTACGCTCCACCCGCCCCAATAGAATTTTTCATAGATATGAATCGTACAATTTCATCATCATCGTTGTGTTTTCTTATGAAATCCCAAGGTGACTCAAACTCATCAGAGGTTACAAATTTGAAATTAGCCACATATAAACTATAATCTTCCATTCCAATTCCAAGTCCCGTATCAGTGCATTTTTTAATAGCTTTTTGAAGAGTTTTAATACATTTAACCTGTTCGTCTGTTAATTTCATCTAATTCCCTTATGTATACTAGCTTTCCAACCGAGCGGGTGAAATGCAACGCTCGCGGCTTCGATGCCTGAGCATACATCAGTAGACTTTAAGATCCTATTGTTACAGTGTATCATCAGTTACCCCCAGAGCGGTCAGGATAACCATTGAACGCTCCTAAAAACATACGAGGGGGTTGATGTAACCATGAATATCCATTTAAACGGTACTGCTCTCGGTAGCGATCGTTTTTCTCATCGTCGGTCATGTATGGGGGAGGAGGGATTTTGTAAATGTTAGTATCGTAAATATCTAAGCCCATTTCATCTTCACACTCACATCGCATGGGGGCTTCTTTCGCCCAAATTTTTGTACCACAGAATTCGCATTTATAGCGGCGTAGGTAACTCATCCCGCAAACCTTTTAGTGGAGTACGGCGCGCAACCGCGTTGTTTCGATTTCTGCAATTGTTTCGTATAAATCTTCTGTGATGTTTTACACCATGAGGTGAGTCCATCTGAACTACGTTTATCAGCGTAGAACTCTGACTTTGGGTGTTCGACTTGGCATCGGGCGCAGTGTTTCATTTCGCGCATCCGCTCAACACGTAAGTATCCGAGGAATCGAGCACTACGATAATATCGGGGTTGAGTCCTCCCAAGAGCACCATACCTTCACCTTTGTCTTTCAGGAAAAACCGATCCCCCTCCAAATTATCGCGGGTGAAATGATACGATCTTGTGTCTACCCCTTTAATTGCCAGCGTGAGGGCTGCCCCTTTTACCGCAAGGGTAGAGACCACTTCATGCTCGGTTTTATCAGTGGATAATGTGGAGCAAGTCCACGTTTGAGCGTACATCGACGCGACTAGGGTTAACATCATGGTAAGTTTTTTCATTATACACGCTCCCGTTTAGTTGATTCATCTAGTTGCACACCCGTACACTCGGTATCTTTAAGATAATCCTCAATTTCTGTCCATGTTTTATAAGGGGTGATGCTGTAACCATCCACACCCTTTTCCCAAAACTTCCACTGCCATTCGTAAATCGGTTCAATACCGAGAATTTTACGCATTTTAGCCATATAGTCCACATTAGGATTTTCACCATGTACCTCAACCATCCGTGTGTAACACCATTTCAAGTGATCGACTTCTCCATGCGTTAAGTGGGTGCTGTTTAAGAGGTCTATCGCTTCATCAATGGGGGACTTTGGTTGTAACTCACTGGGGAGGGACTTCAAGTGTTCCATTACCTTGTTTACCTCAGCAATTATCACCTCGCTCATCCCTTTAATATCTTTTAAACGATCCATCATGGCTTGATCGAATCGTATCCCGTATTTCTCAGACATCTTAGGTTCCGGCGTGTTTGATGGTTGAGCGGTATGGCTTACTCCACGGGGGCCTTGCGGTGGTGGTACTTGTTGCATCTTAAACTCCTTCAATTCTTAATTTCCAGTATTATACCACTAACTGTTGTAGTTGTCAAGAGCTAATAACCCAATCAGTTCATCGGCTTCACGACGAGGTAAAGCCTTAGCACTCAAGACGTCGATACCAAACCTGAAATAGAACCGTCGTTGTATCTCTGAGTCGGGCATTCCCTCTGCCGACCTATGACCGCCCCACCACGCGAGCTGATCTTCAAGAACCTTGTGGGTGCTGAGTAATTCTCGATGTTTGTTGAGTAGTCCACGTTGACCGATCAAGGGTACGCGCTTCTGAGCCAACTCAATCGCTTTCTCTTCCATTGTCATGTTCACACGAGCGATCTCCCCGCGCATACGTGCAAGGGTTTCAGCATCCAACTCAGCTAAATCCCCGTCCACTTGCTCGGGAGCCGACCGACCCGCAGGTATCGGAGCAAATCCACAGTAAGGACATTCTCGGTAAATACGCTCGTAAACAGCGGTACATTCGGGGCAGGACTTGACGGGAATAACATCAGGGTCTTTTTGCTTACCTGCACGTTTCTCTCGTCGGTCAAGTGACCATTTACGTGGGGCGTCTGGCAAACCGTGGCGAACTACATTCCCTACATGGTCTATTATGAGTGCAAATTGCTTGCCTTCCATCAGCCGTAATGCCCTGCCAAACGCCTGAACGTACATTCCGTATGATTGGGTAGCTCTTGCAAAACTAACAACTTCCACTGCAGGTATATCTGTTCCCTCAGAAAATAGATCCACATTTACCACTTGGAGGATTTCACCAGCTTTAAATTTCCGCAAAACAGCAATCCTCTCAGCATCAGGCGATTTTGCATCCAAGGCTACAGCAGGAACCCCCGCTTGACGGAATCGTTCGGCCAAGTCCTTGGCGGATTGTACATCGGTCGCAAACGTGATACCCCTCTTACCTTTTGCCAATCGTAAATAATGCTCAACTACATCGCCTAGAACATGAGATTTTCGTGTGGCTTTGATTAAGTCGGGTGCACTATAGTCCCCCGTCGCAACGCTAATTTTAACCTCAGATAGGTCTAAGTCCGAGGGTGGTGCAAAAATACGGTACTTACATAAATATCCCGCATCGATCAAGCTCCGCATACTCGGACCCTCCACTAAAGTGTGAAAAACCCCATCATGGTGCTCCCCCAAACCTTTACCATCTGCACGTAATGGGGTTGCAGTCACACCGAGTCCCTTTGCATTTGGAAACAAACTTGTAGCCATTCCCCACTTGTTATGTTCAGGGGATAGGCAATGATGCGCCTCGTCGATCACCCAAAGTCGTACAGTAGGAAACCATGCTTGGAGCTCTTTAGTACGTCGCACAAGAGTGTCCACTCCTGCTACAGCACATTTAGCCGATGGTGAAAAATATGATCGTCCAAGTTCCCCCATGTGAAGGGTAACACAGAGTTTAACAATCGAGTCAGGCCCTATAATTCGATGCGTGATCCCCTCCCTTGCTAAAGCTAAGGAAAGTTGGCTAACGAGTTCTTGACGATGTGCAATTACACAGGTGGGAGCATTCTCATTTTCAACGATATGTGCAAGCGTTACAGTCTTGCCACTCCCCGTAGCTGATACAAGTAATACATTTTTTAACCCCTCTAACCATGCTTGTTTTGCACCATTAATAAGGTCTTTTTGATATTGTCTAAGCTCCATTGTCAACCAACCTCACCATATCTCCTTTTCTATTACCACACCTAAAAGTGGAGTAGTTCGATTTGGGTATTCTTGATTGTCACCTACCCACCATGTTGCATTTTTACGGTCGTATAACAATTTAGTTTTGTTCACAGTGTGGTATAGCTCCATATTATCTCGACTCATACACATAAAATCAACAATCATTCCCGTTGATAATAAATACCTAGGATATGGATGAAACGTACTTTTTCTAAGTTGTATATCTTCACCCATTGACGCGCTCCAATTTACACAACTCTTTATTAATCACTTTAAGCTCATACTTATCAGCATTTACCAATCGGGTGTTAAGCATCGCTTTCCAACCTTCAACTTCTTCGGGATTCAACAATGCTTTAAAAATAGGTTTGGTTTTAGCCATATAATATCCTGAACAATCGGTAAAACCTTTTGGTAGGATCGGGCAACTCATCCCTTCACCTCAACCCATGAACCCATTATCCAGTCATGGTGTAAAGCTATAATGGCAAGGGGAATGCTCCACCCCCCTTCTACTTTGATACTGCGTAATAAGTGTCCAGCTACTACGGCGAAGCGTTCTTGGTCATTCTCTATGGATTGGAAGGCTTTGCCACCGTATCTCATCAGGTGTAGAACGCGACTAAATGTGTATGTTTCTTCCATCTTAAAATCCTTCTAATATAATGTGTTCCTGAAATATTACCATTAACTGATAAATTTGTCAATACCCCTTGACATAATCATCAGTAAGTGGTACAATACTCCCATCGAAAGATAATTCACCTATTTAAAGGAATTCTATGCAACAGTCTCTAAGTTTTACGATCCCCTACACCTCAAGCGCCATACGTGCTACCGTGGGTATGCTCAATCAGATGGATAATGACCTCAGTAGAGAACGGGATACAGTTACTATGCCATCAGTCATGCGTACCCAATTAGTCTCAGGGGAAACAGCTTTACCTGATTTTGATGCAAATATCGACCGTGTAGCTGAAGCTATGACACCGCCACCACCACCCGTAGCCGACATGGTGGACGAATTGGATGAAGAACCAACTCAACCTGAAGGTGCAGTAGACTCAGCAGGTACACCGTGGGATGAACGTATCCACTCAGGCGCTAAAACATTTCTACAAGCCGACGGAACATGGAAACTCAAGCGTGGAGTTGATAAAGCTCTCGTAGCACAAATAACAGCAGAGTTAATGGGAAACGCGCAAGCCCCCGTAGTGAGTACACCTACGCCCCCGTCAGCGACTCCGACCAACGTGAATACACCACCGCCACCGGTCGCTCCTATCACTGAAACACCTGCTGCACCAGTCGGTAATGGATTTCGTCAGTTGTTGTCCGATATTACTAAAGCGGGACTTGCACCCGAGTACGTACAAAATATGTGTCTTGAAGTTAATGGGCGACCTCTTCCACTGTGCAAAGACGACATTGCAGCGTTAGACCTCCTCCGAATGAGCCTTGGGTTATGAGCCACGCAGTCCTACCTCCGTCCTCGGCGGAGCAATGGGTAAATTGTCCCGGTTGGGTTGAAATGACCACATGGTATCCTGAGGATGAAGATTCTGAGGCAGCAATGATCGGTACAGCGGTGCATGAGTTAGGGGCTTTTTATATCGATTATGATAACGCTGTAGCGAACGCATCAAACGGAGTAATATATACGGATGAAATGCTCGAGTGCGGTCAACTATACTCAGGATATTGTCTCGGCTTAATCGGGCAATACCCACGGTCAGCATACGCAATTGAGCGACACGTTTCAATGGACAATACGGTTCACCCTAATAATGCAGGTACCCCCGATTTTGCTATGGTAGATCGTGAGACTCGAACTATTCACATTGTGGACTATAAAAACGGTAGAGGTATTGTAGAGGCTTACCAAAATTGGCAACTACTCGACTATCTCTTCGGAGTGGCTGAAGCGCACAACCTCACTGTTGCAGAACTGTGGGGGCACGAGTGGTTGATCAATCTGACCATCATACAACCAAGAGCTTTCTCAGGCGATGGAGTTATCCGAACATGGGTTGTTCCAACACGTATGATAGAGGTTTACGCTGATCGATTACGTACCTCAGCGCTTGAAGCCCTTAGCGGTAACGCTATGTGCCATGCAGGAGAACATTGTCGATATTGTAACGCGTTACACGCTTGTCCGACAGCGCTCCAAACGGGAATGCTACTATTTGATGTTGCAGGTCGGGCTACACCTGTAGAGCTGTCAGCTCACGCAATGGGTTTACAGTATGAAATTATAAAACAAGCAGTCAAAACACTTACCGCTTTGGAGGCGAGTTATGAAGCACAGCTATCCGCTAAACTTCGATCAGGGACGAACATACCAGGATGGTCCATCGAAGGGAAAGTCGGGAACCTTGAATGGGACGCCCCATTGGAAGAGATATTTGCGTTCGGTGAGTACATGGGTATTGAACTCCGTAAGACTCCCGAGGCAATTACTCCCTCCCAAGCAAAAGATAAAGGGATCGACGCGGAGACATTGAAAGAGTATGCTTCACGCAAGAGTAAAGGTTTCAAACTCACGAAGTTTGATAGTTCACGCATATCGCGGATATTTAATTGAAGGTTTAGAATGACAAAATGGCTTCCTCTTCTACTGCTCATAGTAAGTTTTTTAGTAATGGCCGTAGCGGTAGTTGATAAGAATGTGGTAACTGCATCGGTGCATTCACTAGAATCAGCTGTGTATTTCGTAGGCTCGGTACTTTCGTACCTAATGATTAAGATAAATAACGTCCAAGGAGACACAAATGGTAGTAATTAATTCAGTAGGCGCAAATGACATCAACGCAGTAACCCCAATGGGTCGTATTGTATTCGGAAACCCAATGATTTTTGCACAAGACACCGACTATGATACCAAGCAACCACTTGTTAAGAACGGGCAACCCGTAATGACAAGCCGATTCGGTTTTGCTATTCCTAAGCAGGGTGAACAACATTGGGCGCAAACACCTTGGGGGGCTTTGATTTATGCGGAGGGTTCAAACGCTTTTCCTGCTATGGTAACTCGTCCTGACTTCGCATGGAAGATTGCCGATGGAGACAGCCCTCAACCGAACAAAGCGGGTATCGCATGGAATAGTAAAGAGGGTTATCCCGGACATTGGGTTCTCACACTCTCTACACAGCTTGGAGCACCTAAATGTTTCAAACATAATACACAGTTCGGCACAACCACAGAAGTTGTTACCGATAAAGATATTAAACCCGGCGATTACGGCCGTATTACGTTTACGTGTGCCGACAATCGTGATAAGAATGGCCAAGCTCGATCACCGGGAGTATATTTAAACCCGATTGCATTCTGTAAAGACCAAGATGGAACAGCTATTGTATCTGAGGGAGCGGTCACTGTGGATGCTGCTAAAGCTTTTGGAGGAACAGTTGTCGCTGCAACACCAGTTCAGGCTCAGGGGGCGTATACACCAGCATACCAACCCCCTATTCAACAGCAAGCAGCTACACCTGCATACGCTCCCCCTGCAAGCGTGCAACCAAACAACACTTGGCAGAATCCACCACCACCTGCGGGAGCGGTAGTAACCCCACCACCTGCTGCACCAGTAGTCCGTATGGTCAGCTACAATGGTCAAACGGTTAAAGCCGATGATCTTCTCGCTGGCGGTTGGACTGAGGCTCAGATCACACAACATACGACGGCGGTGTGAGTTGTTCCGCCTAGTAAATGGGGGCAACCGCCTCCCCCAACGAGCAACACGTTTCTCAGCGGGGTTCGATGTGTTCGCACGAGAAGATATGGTGATCGGTGCAGGTGAAACGAAGCTGATCGGGTTAGGCGTTGTTTTGGATTTATCAGGATTTACCCCGAATGGCTGTACTAAATGCGGCGAAAGTGTTGGCGTTTATCAAGATCGTTTTGTGGGACACTACTGTGAAGAGTGTGGGATGCAACTAGATGATGAAGAAGCTCTTGAGTTTTTTATGTCGAGATATTACTTTGACCTTTGTATGCGCTCCTCCTTAGCACTTAAAGGGCTCATCATCCCTAATGGTGCAGGAAAGATCGATATGGATTATCCTGATGAACTTAAAATGATGGTTCATAATCCAGTACAGTTATGGGACACAGGTAATGGATCGGTAGACATTAACTGTTTTACCCCATATCAAGTCAAACGCGGTGACAAAATCGGACAACTTATCCTATGTCGCCATGAGGGGTACTTACTCCCAGCTGAGTATACTCTTGACACCGAACGTGTAGGTGGATTCGGAAGTACAGGTGAGTGAAACTCTCACCTCGGATACTATTTCGGCATCAACGGGGCTTCCTATAAAATGGATCGCTAAACACTTCAACGCTGCGTGCGACGGCACAATGCTTGGCTACCACAATCTCTACGATGTGGAGGAAATGAGGCAAATCGCTGCCTCAAAACTCGCTACCCCTCGGATAAATAAAAACCCCAAACAAGCACTCATATCGGCAACGATGATGCATACCATGTGGGAATATTTAAATCCCTCTTGACAACTCCAACAGTTAGTGGTATACTACGGTTTCATGGGTCGGGATCGCTCCCTCCAATCAAACTTAAGGATACCGAATGAACATTAAAGAAGCCGATCAATTTATGACGGACCCGCTTACAAATCCCGACGAAAAACTCCTCGTTACTGCTGAATGGTTGCACCGAATCCTTAGGGAACGCCATCAACTAGGGAACGAAGTCAAAACCCTACGAACTACCCACACTTCTCAGGTTAGAGAAATCTCCGTATTAAAACACCGCATAATGGTCGCTGAGTCAAACCAACCATACACCCATATTATTGACATGAAAGGTTGAAGATGAATCAAGCCACATACCAGCGCTTACACCTATCCAAGCGGTTGCTTCCTGAGATTAATAAGATGGAAGCCGAGATCAAAAAATTGAAAGCTCAGTTACTCAAGGCCGGCTTACTATGAAAATACATGAATGGTTGTTGGCAGTCTTCATCGTGATCGTTATGGCGTGGATCGGGAACTCCGATTTTGATTCAGCACAATATATTTATGAGGAAGTACGAAAATGAGAAATGCAGTTGAATTACAGAAACATATTGATGCGTTACGAGGGGAGCTACGGATAAAAGAGGCGATCCTTGAAAAGAAAAAAGCAGTCGCTATTAAGTTGTCCACGCAGATAGCCTCTCAGAATGCACTATTGTCTGCATATAGAAATAGGGGTATTGTGCTCATCAATGGTTCTCGTAAAAGTGAAGGGGTTGTATCATCCCTAGTCGGCATCATTGCACTATTGGTATTGGTTATTGTACTTTTTACTAAAACTACTTATGACCAAAGTATAGTAATCGAGAGTCAGGATACTCGTGCAGAATGGCTAGTCGGAGAGTATAATCGAATGAACCACGAGCTTAAAACGTATGTTGAGGGATCATGCTTAAAGCGTATCCCTGCGTTTGAAGGAGGTTTTAAATGATTACGTACCCACTATACCGTAAGCTACGAGGAAAAGAGGTAGTCGTGAGGTTTACAGCACCCCAAGAGGGTGAAGTTATCACCTCCGATGAGTTGGTCTACCCTATAGGATTGAAGTCTCAAACATGGACACCGTGGGATAATACCGTGGCATGGGAACGATGTACTGTATCTACGCAGGAGAGGGTTGAAATAGTCTCACTGAACAACGGTGGGAAAACAGCTTATTACCAACTCTCCTCAGCACCTTTTCCTATCAATGACTTTGATGATTTTGCCGAATGGAGAGGATTCAATGGTAACCAATTTAACATGGGTAAAGCAATGTGGACGTTTAATGTCGGTCGCCACGAGGGAACTACCTACGAGCGGGAACTGAACAAAGTGATCCATTACGCACAGCGAGAGCTACTGCGGTTAGGGCGAGCATGAGTCATATTCCACCTCCCCCATCTGAGTCAATAGACACACCTCTTGCACCTATGATGGTACTCGATGTCGAGTGTCTACCAAACTATTTTTTGATCGGCTTTAAGTCTCCTGAAACAGGGAGAACCATGCAATTTGAAGCATACGGTGAGCACTCACGCTTAACCGAACGTGATATTCACACAATCAACCTCGTAATGGATATGAATACCACGTTCGGTTACAATTCAAATAAATATGATATTCCAATGATTTACTATGCTCTCCAAGGAGTTACGTGTTTGGAGTTGCATAACGCAAGCGTAGGGATGATCTCAGGTGGCGAGACTCCTTGGAACATGATGCGCAGATTGAATATCAATTTACCAATGTTTCTCGATCACTTCGATGTATGTGAACCTTCTCCTGCTGTTATGATAAGCCTCAAAGCATACGGTACACGCATGGGTTCTAAGAAGCTACAAGAGTTCTTTGTTGATCCAATGCTCCCACTTGACCCATCTGTTATACCTGAAATGCGTTCATATAACATCAATGACTTGGATACAACGATTGATCTATACAACGCCATCAAAGACCGTATCGAACTCCGTGTGCAAATGAGTGAACAGTATGGGATTGACTTACGATCAAAATCGGATGCTCAGATAGCGGAAGCGGTTATCGTTTCAGAACTGTTTAAACAAGGTATCCGAGCTATTGTCCCACAGTTACCTCCAACATACACCGCCCATTATAAGGCTCCAAGTTATATCAGCTTCAACACGGTTCAGTTACAAGATATTCTCAAAGAGGTTCAAGCAATTGAATTTGAACTTGCTACAAATGGCGCATTGAAAATGCCGGAAGTTTTATCCAAGAAAACAATTAAGATTGGGAAAACTGTATATAAGCTAGGTATTGGAGGATTACACTCACAGGAGAAATGCCTCGTGGCTGAGAGTAATGAGACCCATGTGATGCGTAATGCTGACTTTGAAGCCTTTTACCCATGGATGATTATACGAAATAAATTAGCACCTACTCACTTGGGTTATGGGTTTCTCACGGTCTATCAATCTATCGTCGAACTACGTATGAAAGCTAAAAAAGAGAAAAACAAACTTGTGGACAAGAGCTTGAAGATTGTTATTAACGGCTCATTCGGTAAATTCGGTTCTAAGTATAGCAAATTGTTTTCACCTGATCTACTTTTAGCCACAACGATAACTGGTCAGCTTACACTACTTATGATTATTGAGCAGTTTGAAGCGCATGGCATCAGCGTAGTATCGGCCAATACAGATGGTCTTGAATACTTCTGTCCAAGAGATAAGATTGAACTTGCTGAGGATTTGATTGCGTATATCGAATTCCTAAGCGGTCTCAAAATGGAACATGGAAGTTACTTGGGATTATATGCTCGTGATGTCAATAATTACATCGCTAAATATGATGGTAAAGTCAAAGCAAAAGGCGTTTATGCTGATCCGTTTAACGATGCAGAGCACTTCTTGAAAAAAGGATTGGAAACCCGAATTGTATTTGAAGCAATACGTAAATATATCGAACTTGGAACACCATTAGAATCCACTATTTATTCATGCACCGTTGTAAATGATTTCCTCTCTTCACGTACTGTTAAAGGCGGTGCAGTATGGGGACATGATGGAAGTCCGATTAGTGACCTCCCTGAGTTTATCCAAGCAACCAAAATAACCAAAGCTCTTACACTACGAAATGACAAACATCGTGCATCGCAGTTGAAGGGACATTATCTTGGGAAAATGGTACGATGGTATTATAGCACTCAGGGGGAACCAATATATTACCGCACCAATGGGAATCAAGTCCCTAAAACGGGTGATGGTGTTGCACCAATGATGGATTTGAGTGACACACTTCCCCACGATTTAAATTGGCAATGGTATGTGGATGAGGCAGTTGAAATGTTAAAGGATTTAGGAGTAACGTATGCCCGAACCTAAACAAACTCTAAAGCAGTTACTCAACCATCAAGTGACCAATGCCGATGCAGTTTATTTCTCGAATCACTTATCTCATTTGGTTGAGCATTTCGGAAGGGTGGGGGATACTAATACCTTCGCCAATTTCTACTGCCCTACACGGGTTAAGGAGGATTTAACCTTGCGTATTCAAGATGTATCGGACGCCCATTCAAGAGCGCATGGGGGATTTATTAAAACAAATTTAGAGCGGAGAAAGAGCCGAATGGAGAACCTATTGCGCCGACTAGACGATATTATCCCCGATTCACACTAGGGATAGCAGGGTTCGCTTGCATAGCTCCACGATGCCAAGACGCCACACCAAGAATAGCCCCTATTGCCAACCATGCTTCTGTTGGGATAGGCGGAACCGCGATATGCAGTAGTGGAAGCACAAAATAAACCCCCAACATCATCGTACCAAATACAAATCCGATAAACGGTCTCCACGCATAAGTCGGCCAATGTTCAGCTACAGCTTCAGCTTGCATCGTGGTATTAACCGATGTCAACTGTGCTGTTTCAGCGCTCAGGCGATTCTGTTCAGCAGTGACCACAAGTGTTTGTAGCTGTACCCGTTGATCGGCTTCTAACTGTGCGAGTTTAACTGCTACATCAGGGTTTATTTTTAAAGCCTCGCTAACCGCGTCAGGGGTATTTGCTACCCCAAGTGCTTCCGCGACTACTCCACCGATCACTCGTCCTGCTGGACCACCAATTGCTGTTCCGATGAGTGGTGCGAATTTACCAAGCGTAGCCCCTAAGTCTTTCCATTCCATCACATTCTCCCTTTTATAGTGAAGTATACGAGCATTAACGCCGCGATTATCACGGTGGTAGACTCAAAGAGATTAATGCCCATAAATCTCTCGTATTCGTCCGATCGGAACACGCGCAAAATGATGAACCGAATCTTTGAGTTTCAGTATCCGACGATTATCCCCTTTGAGGAAACCTACGTGAACCCAACCATTCGGGAAATACTCAGCAATAATCTCCGACCACTCAGGCAAGAGATACGCTGCTTCAAGCAATTCCATAAGAGTACAACTGAGTGAATCAATATCCCCTCCACCACCTGTAGGATGAAAACCGATTGCTGATCCACCAATACTCGGGTGTGAGTTCAACTCCACGCTACGGAACCACGAGGACATTTTAAGCCGACCGAGTTTATTACGCAGGGGTTGAAGGATAGTACGTGCGAAATGCTCGGCTGCTTGCCACTGCGCTTCCGTAGGTATGTTTTTGATACCGTGTTCGACCGCTGTTTCAGATTCAACCACTTCCCCGTAACAGAAGTTAGGTGCTCCGGGTATTGCCATATCGAGGTCGCGCTTATAGTCTACATTGGGGAGGACTTGCCATCGTTTGTGTTGTTCAGATCGTATCATTGATTAACTCCGTTTATAAGATATGTCACGCATGGAAATACCACCCATGCAAGGACTAGGGCTAGAACAATGTGGATAGTCCAATCCCTGCCTCTATTTACGATCATTCTGAACCCCAAGGTATTGTTTTGTTCGTAATCTTACTGCTTCAGGGAGTACAGTTATACACAAGGCAATTATTTCTGCTGAGAGAAGAGCGGAAAGGGCGTAGATAGAGACGGCAACTTTGCTAAATGGACTTATTCCAAGAACCTCGAATATCGCAGGAACGATGAATAGGGCTACAAATACCGCGGAGAGGGCAATCACAAGGGCAATCTTCATACCGCGCTTATCCCCTAGGGCGAACTGTAGAAGCATCCCTATAATCACAGCGGCGGTAGCTTGCCATTCTGCATAAAATTCTAGGGCTTTATTTGTTTCATTCACCATTCGATACCGCGCCTTTTGTTTTGTTGAAGTATTGTACCTTATTTTATTTCATTATCAAAGCAATCAATATCGTCTTGCAAAAGATAGTATCCTCGCGTTTCCATCTTAGCACGCTTACAGGACTTGGCTTTGGGAGTATCTTTATAAACTAAGGTTCCTTTGTCCTCACCCAAGAACTTCAAAGCTTTCTCATGCTGACCTTCAACTTGCATCGACTCCATAAAGTTCACTGTGGTAGCGCTACACCCTGCAAACATCACTATACACGCTGTCAATAACCATACTTTTTTCATCTTAAAACTCCCATGTAAATTGTGCTGAAATAGCCGACCCAACGACCCCACCGATACCATCAGCATAAATATCTTGGACATCTTGCGTCCCGTGTCCTGCGCCGTCGTAGCGCTCTTTAGCTATACCGACGAGCAAAGCCGTAGCCACACCAATGGCGAACGACTCAATCTTATTTGACCCATAGTGCCGAGCCAATCCCGTAGCAGTTGCACTGATAGCCATTGACCCAACGATATGCTTTTGCTTATCCTCCTGCAAATACAGTGGTTCTGCACTGAGGGAGAGTGTCACGAGGAGAATTGTGAGAATTGTTTTCATAACTCACCCTTTTCGATCGACTCTATACAGTGATCGCCCGGTCTAGGATCAATAAAAGACAAACACCTGCAAACCCACAGTCTCCATCCTTTTTTACCCTCTAGTTCTTTGCGCCCCATTCTTCCGCTCATTGTTTCTTTTCGGCTCCCATTAAATACATCAGCATTAATATTTCTGTCCAATTGGAGGAGCATTACAAATACCTGTTTCATACAAAATACCCATTACGCTTATCAACGAACCATGCTGCAAATGCTGGAAAATCTGCCACTACAATAGGCATCACCGTACCATTTGAAAACTCGATGTTTGTGAAAGCTAATCCCATTTCAAAGGCAGCTTTGACTTGGAGCATTGCCATAGCATCATCGTTACGGAAAGGAACCATATACCCGTTGTAGTCAAGGCCATAGGATTTCTCTAGCTTATTATCGATCTTCCACTGCGCTACTCCTACGGATACATCTACCATGGTATACACGTTTACCAATTGCTCTTCAGTAATATCATTACCCTCAGCATCTTGTCCTACGACGACCACTATAGTTTCTGTGAGGTCTTTACCTTCTGCCCACTTCTCGTACTCAATGCCTTGCAAATACGACTCAAGGAACATATCCACTACTTCTATTGGTTTGCCAAGAGAGATTACCTCTTGGACATCATTTAGTGATTTATAACTCATTCTCCTGCTCCTATGAAATATGGAAGTTCAACTCGCTTCTGTCCGATGAGTACAGTAGCTCCATTGGTGTCTGTTGTTGTTGATACGTTGTCTACGATATTAAACTTGCTATCATCACCCCATGAGTCTCCATCGTACAATCTAGCACTTGCATATACAGCACCACTTGATAATAGATAGATTACACCTGTAGGTGATTGGTCATACAATGACCAATCAATAGCACTTGTAGCTGTTGCTGCTATCCATTGAATTACTTTCCCATTCAATGCGCACCCAGCAATGTCAATCTTATACGTCATATTTTGTGTGTATGTAGCACTTGCAGCTGTCACCACTGTTGGAGCAGCATAACTACCATACTTCATTTCTTTGAATACAAGATTGAGATATGCTTTACCGTTTGAGCGTGTGATATACATTCCAGTTTTAACAGTTGGTACTCCTAGAGTTCCTCCCCCCAATGTGAATGCTGTATGTGTAGGCGTTTCGGTTGAAGTAGTTGAGAACTTCATGGTAGTTGGATCAATACGATAGCCCCATGCACCATAACCATCTTGTAAATACGGTGAGGTTGATGCGGTCATAACTTTACCAATTAGTGAGTATCCTAGGTGCGCTACAGCTGAACCGTTCATCGCCATTGCTCTACCTGATGCAACGACCTCACCATTCACAGTTGCCGTAGCCATAATCGTATGAGCCTGATATGTGACACGAATCAGGTCAGTAGTCAATGGGATATTACCTGCTGTAAAGGTAATGGAGTTATTAGCAAAAGTATAATGAGTAGTGACGGCCAATGGCGCCCATGTCACTCCGCTGTCTGTGGACTTTACGACTTTCAATGGTGCAGCTTTTGTTGGACGCGATAATTTGAATACCGCTAATCCATCAGAGCCAGTTGTTCCAGTTGGTAATAGACTTGTGCCATCTTCTGCAACGATCAAAGGTACTCCGCTTACACCAGATTGCTTCCACTCTGTTTTATAATTAGTAGGTGAACCTATGATGTCGGTATGGGTTAGTGTGTTTGACTTGGTACGGGTTGATTGTCTTGCAACAAGTATTACTACACTATCCCCATTAGTGATGGAAGGCGTATAATCTGTTTTTTGCCCTAGTATTTGTTGAATATAAAATCGTGTGTCACTTTCAATTCGAGATACCCTAAATGGTACACCGTTTATAATTGCTATAATCTTATATGAGTTAACAATTATAT
>Ga0172379_10006098_pt1 | contig 16369 bp, 12 predicted proteins | sample GrowelOW334metaG_FD_119756 | JGI IMG/M metagenome (GOLD analysis project Ga0172379, IMG submission 119756) | Groundwater microbial communities from an aquifer near a municipal landfill in Southern Ontario, Canada - Groundwater well OW334 metaG | ecosystem: Environmental > Aquatic > Deep... | reverse complement strand
TGCAAAAATCATAATTTAAAGATTTAAATCTTAAGAATTATCAAATGGGATTTCTATGAAAAGAATTATATCAATTAGTTTATTTATTTATTTTGGTTTTTTATTTGTTTCGTGCAGTTCAAAAGAAACTATCAAAATTCAAAAATACCATAAAGGATTTAGATATGATAAAGACGGATGGATTTATGTCCATATCGAAGGAGAACCATATGAAAGAGGTTTTCAGCATGGTTATCTAATTGCTGATGTATATGAGAAAGCTTTTAAATGTTATTCGGATATTACTTTTGAAACCTCAGGCTTTCCTCTAGATTTTTTTATTTCTAGAGCAGTTAAAATGCAAAAAAGCAAGATACCTGAAGAGCTTTTGGAAGAAATGAAAGGTATTGCTGCCGGAATCAGTGCAAGAGGGTCTTTAACTACTTTAGATGAAATTATAGGATGGAATGCTTTTATTGAAATAACAGAGAGCTGGTGGGGAGATGCAAAATCAGATTATGCAGCTTATCTTCCTGCTGTTAACAAGAAGGAAAGATGTTCTGCTTTTATTGCAACAGGTTCGGCAACTAAAGATAAAAAAATTGTTATAGCCCATTCATCTTTTGATAATTTTTGGAATGTCCAGTGGGCGAATGTGATTTTAGATATAAAGCCTAAAAATGGTCATAAAATTATGATGCAGACAACTCCTGGTTATGTAGCTAGCATGACAGATTTTTTTATTATGGACAGCGGTCTTGTGGGATTAGAAACTACTCTTGCAGGGTTTAGCGGATTTGAAGAGAAGAAAACTCCTTCATATGTTAGCGCAAGAATGGCAATGCAATATGCAAATACCATAGATGAATTTATTGAAATCCTAAATAAGGATAACAATGGTGGAAATCCGGCCTCATGGTTGATCGGAGATATTAAAACAAATGAAATAGCAAAATATGAGCAAGGGTTAAAGTTCCAAAATTTCCAAAAGAAAAAAGACGGATATTTTTTCGGGGCGAATGTTGCAATTGATCCGTCAATTAGAAATTTGGAATGCGATGGACAGGGATACAACGATATACGAAGACATACTGGGGGACGAAGGGTAAGATTAATTGAACTATTAGAAAAATTTAATGGGAAGATTAATGCGAAAATAGCAAAAAAAATTATGTCTGATCATTATGATGTTTATGACAGAAAAAATACTCCTCATGCCAATACAATTTGCGCCCATTATGATGAAGATCCTAGAGTTTCAATGAGTTCTCCTAGCGCAACACATCCCGATCCTTATACCCCGGCAGGTGCGATAGATTGCATGATAACTACAACAGAGCTTGCTAAAAACATGAAACTGATAGGCCGTTTTGGAAGACCTTGCGGAAAATCTTTTAATGCTGATAAGTTTTTAAGAAAACACCCCCAATGGAATTGGCAAAAGGGGTATCTTCTTGACAGGCCTTCACAGCCTTGGTGTGATTTTACATCTTATAAATAATTAATCTTTTTGGGATAGTTCGATATCTTCTAAGATTGTTTCTAGATCAAATTCATGATCTTCTTCTTCTTGTAGAATGTCATGGATCATGAAAAATGTGATCTCATCTTTATTTTGTAATTTTTTTAACATCTTGCTGTAAACTTGAATAGCGCATCTTTCTCCTTGAAGATTTTGTTTTAAAAGAGCGATTGAATTAGGATCTTTTGGAGGTAAATAACCACAATTTGAAAGTTTATACCAATCTTTCGGATCAATAACAGGGGTCCCATCTAACTGAAGTATTCTATCAATGATCATTTCAGCGTGTTTTTGTTCTTCTTTAGAATGTTCTTGTAATTCTTCTTGAACTGTTTTTCTAAAATAACCTTTTACCAGTTTAGATCCGATCCAGTACTGATGTGCTGCTAAAAATTCATCTGCAAGTGCCTTATTAAGGTCATTAATAACTGTTTTAACATCAAGAGAAATAATTGCTTTTGCTTGTTTTCCCATAAAAAAAATACTCCTTTCATTTTTTTTCATTTAATAGTTAATTTTAATAGTTGTCTACAAAAAAACAAATAGATTTTTTTTAATCTGACCAAAGGGTTGAATAATACTTATATTCTTTGACAATCCCGGGAAATTTATGTTGCATAAATGTTTGAATTATTATTTGCGGGGGTCTAAGAGTGCCTTTTTCATCTGCTATTATCTCTAGATAATCCAGATGACAGGATTTTTTTAAGAAATCTTCTAAATATCTGGTAAAACCTAAATCATCGATAATTTGATAGAAATCCTCTATTGATTTTGACCTTTCTTGGTTAAAATGGATCCATAAATTATATGTAATGATTCTCGAAAGAGCATCAACTGATTCCGGCTTCACATTTTTTAAGTTTATATTTTGAAAAATTCTAAACCAGCAGATGAAGGCTTCTGCTAACAGAAGCACCCTTAGTTTTTCTGCCGTTGGATTTAGTTTTTCTTTTTGATATTCTGCCATCAGGATCTCAAATGTTTTAGAAAAAATTTGTGATTTCTGGGAAAGATTTTCATGTCTGTTTAAATTATGATTTCTTAGATAATCATAAAAACTATTCACCTCTTTGAGCTGAGCTAAATTTTGAGTAAGACCTAACCAGGATAATAAAACTTCATGAAATGCTGCATATGTCGCTACATTGAAATTAATCCAAGGATTTGATTTATTAGATCCTAAGATTGAAATGCTTTTAATCCTATTTGCTTTAAGCAATTGAGCAAGAACAGGTGCTTTTAGAGGAGAGAGGGAGAAAATTTTGACTAAATCTACATACAATTGAAATTTTTGAGCAGCGTTAGATTTATTTTCCCAGTATTTTGAAGATTGTAATATATTAAATAATATCAAGGCTTCCTGTTTTAACTCATCGCTGAAAGATGCTGAATTGAATTTTTTTCTTAGAAATTCTATAGGAGATGTTGGAAGTGATATCGATTCATTGTTTTCAGTTAACAATTCTGTAATTTCTAAAAATTCAATAAATGAATCGTAATCAGAAATTTTCAGATTTTCCAGAATCGATTGGCAAATCATTTGATTCTTAATTATAAGCTCTTTATCAAAACCTGCAAGGGTTTGCTTTATAATTGATAAGATCATTTTAGATGAGTTTTCTTTTTTAGACAGCTTTTGCAAAGCATTTAGAGTAACTAGCAAAAATTGCTTTTTGAATATTGGATTTATATGGACGATCGCTAAAGCTTTTTTTAAGGAAGTCGGATCTTCTTTGTTGAGAAATATCCTTAAGAACTTTTCATAAGACTTTTTATAAAAAACCAAAACGCTTTCCTGGTCAATATTGATCGAAGGATCTTCTATGATATCGTTAAATAGAGCGAATTCTTTTTCAAATAGTTCAAAATCCTGCGATGGCTCATAAGAAAAAATATAATGATTGATAAATTCTTCCCAAGGTTTTTCATTAATCATTTCTTCTTTTTTTGCATAATTTAAAAGATTCAAAAATTCTTGGTTGAATAAGGTTTTTTTGTGAGATTTCTTTAAACTATACAGCATTTTGATAAATGAAAGATAAATCATAGATGCATCTTTTTTATCCAAGGATGAAATTATACAATTTTGAAGTTTTTTGAAATGGCTGAAAAGCTCCAAGGAATCTGAAGAATTAAAAATGCGACTTAAGGCAATTACAATTTTTTGGATTTCTTCAAATGGTCGTCCTTTAATTGATTTTATGTCCGTTATGCAATAATTAACTGCCAATTCTTTTAAATCATCAAAATTTGAGTTAGACCAAATTGTTAACAATTCTAGAATTGTTTGTTCATATAAGCTTGAAGAAAAAACATTTTGTTTCTTTGCGAAAGAAAGGAGTTTTGAAATTTTTAAAATCATTTCATATCTTTTTTCAGGTGAAATTTCTTGCGTGCAATTGCTTGCTAAAATCAAAATTAACGGGAAAATAATTTTTTGCAGATTGTCTTGATTTGTTTTTGAAATATTCGAAAAATAGTTGGAATCTATTAGATTGTTTATAAAATCATAAACGTTATCTACATTAGTGGAAGATATTACAGCTAAGTTTTTTTCAAGCATTTTTAATGCTTTAGATTTTAAAAGATTATTGTTCTTTAATAATTGATGATGGTTAATATCTTGCAAAATCATAGTGCATAGTTCTAAACTGTCTGAAGCAGACAAAATATGTGAATAATAATTTTCAACTATACAAAAGTCAAACTGAGATAAATTGTAAAAAATTTCAGATTCTCTAAGTTTTTGTAACAAGGAAATGCCAAACTGAAATAAATCTTTATCCTCTTTTTGGGAATATATTAGATTGAGTATTTTTAAGATAATTTTTGGTTGTTTAAAAAAATCAGTGTTTTTTGCAGCTTCATTTATTAGGTCAACAGCTACGATGCCTGGTTTTATTTTAGCCTCAATTAAAAAAAGATAAATTTTTAATAATGTGCTTTGGGAATAATATTTTTTAGTTTTATTTAACAAATCAATTGCTTGTTCTATTACTTTTATATCGTCACAGCAGGATAATGTCTTTATTATAAAAAAATAGAAGTGATGCTTTTTTTGGAATAATTGATGCTCTAATGATTTTTTAGCTAAGTGATAAATATATGGATAGTTGTTTATTTTCTTGAGTTTTGAAAATAACTCAAGGTAAAAAGCTTCTAAGTCTTCTTTTGAGGATAGGACTTCGAAATTTAATAATTCATAAAAATATAAATTGTTCTCAGTTGGCAAGCTGGCAATTTCCAATAAAAAACTTCTGTAAGATTTAAGAGCTATCTGGGGATTTTCCGAACAAAAGATCTTAATTAACTCAAAGGCAGTTGAATAAAGTTTTAAAGATATTAATTTTAATATTATTTCATTCAAGGCGTCTTCATAGCTTTTTTTTGATGTCCCGCATAGATTCTCATGAAACAGTGCAATTGATTTTTCCAAAATCTGATCTTTGTTTTGAATTTTTTTAGATAAGCAAACTGCTTTTAATATGATTGAAAAAACTTGAATTTTTTTTATATCCTGAGGCCTTCTAAAAATATGAAAAGAAAGCAAATTTATAAATCCATCGATATTATTATTTTCAAGAAATTTTTCACATAATAAGCAAATGTCCTGAATATTAAACTTTTCATGTCTTGTAAGTTCATAAATAACTCTTGATAATCCATTAGGAATCTCCAATGGATTTACAAGAACCAATTCTTTTTCCTTCAGATGTTTTCTTACCTCTTCAAAATCACCATGAAGACAATAATGGTTCATATCAAACAGGCTGATTTGATTAGAATAAATCGATGATGTGAATTCTCTTTTTGATTTTATGCTAATTCTAATATCTAATATCCCAAAACCGATAATTAGCCATTGATTGTCTGCTTCCAATACAATTTTTTTATTATTTAAATAATGGTTGTGTATCAGCATTAGAAGATTTTCGTTATCCGGGATTTCTGTGGCATTACAGAAAGTTGAAAGAGTATGAATAAAAATTGTGGCTATGGAATCTAGAAAAGCTCTGATTTCTTCTTCGGACAGCGGGGTATATTTTAAATAAAAAACTATGTCGATATCCCTTATTTCGTTTTCTGAGGGGCTCATTAGCACAACACAATTAGCGCTGCTGCCGACTAGTCTTATGTCTTGTACTAAAGAATCTTTTGAATTTAAGGGATTGTATAAATTTTTTTGAAATTCTTTTATAAAGTTTATTATAGTTACACTTCCAAGAGTTGAAGGAAGCGTTTGCATTGAATGGTTTGAGTTTAAGGGAATATGAATTTTCAGATCCAAAATTTTTTTTATTTGAGTTTCTTCAGCACTTGTTAATTTTTTTTTACATGAAACCTTTGGATGGCAGTCATTTGGATATAAATTTATCAGTGATGGAGGCTGGTGGTGTCTATTATCGGCACTCTTGTCAGTAATGCTTGGAAGTGGGATAGGCGAATCTGTGCTTTTAGCAGGGATAGAATTAGAATCGGGAAAATACGCTAAAAATCCCGGATGCGGCGAAAAACTGTATAGATGGCTATCTTGATTTTGTGATAAAATCAATGTGCCTTGCTGAAAGTTCTTTTGGTGATCAGCTAAAGCTACCTGCGCGACTATATTGCTTTTAGTTAAAGTGTTTTGAGAAAATAGCTCTTGTTTTGGGCTATTTTGAGCGTCTTCCTGAGCAAATTTTGAAGGGTTGTTTTGAAAATCTGGATATCTAAATATTGGTTGGGTCATCAAAATTTAATTTATGTTTTTAAACTGTCTTCTATTATAACGAAGTTAATTAATTAATTTTATTTTTTTTTATTTAATTAATAAGAAAAAAATCATTTTTTTATAAATTAAAAATTTAATTTTACATCTATTAAATTAAATTATTGGGGTGAAAAGGAAATTAAAAAATTGAAGCATAAAATGAGTGCTCCGACATATTGTGAATATTTTAAGAAATATTAGCGCAAATGATTTAACTTTTTATTAAAATATTTAATATTCATAAAAAAGAATAATTAAAGCATTTTAGTAAGCCTAGATTAATTAAAAAGTTGGTATTTTAAATTTCTTTAATTATAATTTAGCTGATTAAAATGATTTTTGCTGATGAAAAAAAAAGTTAGAATACTTTCTCCTGTCGGGTACTTTGATTCTTTGCAGGCTGCAATTGATGCAAAGGCCGATGCTGTTTATTTTGGTATAAAAAATCTTAACATGAGAAGCTTATCGTCTAATAATTTTGAATTAGATGATCTGAAGAAAGTTTCTGAATTTTGTAAAAAAAATAATATTGAGTCTTATCTGACTTTAAATTCTATTATCTATAATGACGAAATCATTTTGATGAAAAAGATCGTGGATGAAGCGAAAAAATCTGGAATTGATGCGATAATTGCTCATGATTTTTCTGTTGTTGAATATGTTAGAAGCAAGGGTTTGAGAGTTCATATTTCTACCCAAGCCAACATTTCTAATATAGACGCTGTAAGATTTTATTCAAAATTCGCTGATGTTGTTGTACTGGCAAGAGAACTTAGTCTTGAACAGATAAAAGAAATTGCCGATGTCATTGAAAAAGAAAATATAAAGGGGCCTTCTAATAAATTAATCGAGATCGAACTCTTTGTGCATGGCGCTCTGTGCATGGCAATATCAGGCAAGTGTTATTTATCTCTTCATCAATATAACAAATCTGCCAATCGCGGAGAATGTCTTCAGGCGTGCAGAAGAAAATATATAGTTACCGAAGAAGAAACCAATAAAGAAATTTTATTGGAAAATTCGCATATAATGTCGCCTAAGGATCTTTGTACGATAGCTAACTTAGATAAGCTGATCGATGCTGGAGCGAGTCTCTTAAAGATTGAGGGAAGAGCGAGAAAGCCGGATTATGTATTTACGACAACAAAATGCTATAAGGAAGCGCTAGAGAGTATTTATTCAAATAAATATACAAAAGAAGAAATTGAACGATGGCTTAATGAATTATCCAGGGTATACAACAGGGACTTCTGGCATGGAGGCTATTATTTGAATAATCAAAGCGACATTTGGTGTTCTTCTCATGGCTCTCAGTCTCAGGTTAAAAAAACATATATTGGAAAAGCAACTAACTATTTTTCACAAATTAATGTTGCTGAGTTTTTGCTTCATTCCCATGATTTAAAAATCGATGATGAGATAATAATTATCGGCCCTACAACCGGGATTATAAAGACAAAAGTTGAGTCTCTACGTACAGATAAAGATGTTTCAATAGCTTATAAAGGTGAATTGATTGCCATAAAAATAAATCAAAAAATTAGAAAAAATGACAAATTGTACAAACTTGAAAAAAATGAGCCTAATTGATCTTAGAAAACAAATAGATACTATTGATGATCAGATAATTGATCTTTTGGAAAAAAGATTAAAAATAGCAAAAGAAGTTAGAAAATTCAAAAAACAAACGGCAGATGAAAATAGAGAAAAAGAAATACTAGCAAAAATTCATTCTCAATATATAAAAGATATATATATGACAATTTTTAAAAACTCCAAAAAGGTTCAGGAAGAGAATAATGATATTTGAAGTTATGATGCTGGTTTGCTTTGGTGCGGCTTGGCCTTTTTCTGTTTATAAATCTTATAAAACCAGATCAAATAAAGGCAAAAGTTTTGCTTTTTTATTAATTATTTTATTTGGTTATCTATCTGGAATCACTTATAAAACTTTCTACAATTTTGACTCGGTAATTTATCTTTATGTTTTTAACAGCCTATTAGTGTCAGCAGATCTTTTTTTGTTTTATAGAAATAAAAGATCAATTGCTGTTTAAAAATAAATTGATCTCTTTTAAAGCGATATCCAAATTTTCGTCTACAAGAACATGATTCCCGTTTTCTAATCTGATTGGCTTGATGTTCGGCATAAATTTAACGAAATCTTCATAAGTTTCGGGAAGAATGATCCTGTCCTTTTTTCCAATTAATATTAAAGTCGGAGTAGAAATTTTTGGCAAAAGATTATCTACAGGTTTGGTTTTTGTCAGCAGCTGATTAAATGCATCTTTAAAAAAAGAATATTTACTTATCATCTGGTTTAAAATATGATTTTTTATGAATATACTCAAATTTAAAGATTTTCCGGAAATATAAAAAGCCATCTCATCAAACTCTTTTAAATTATTTGGAAAGAAAAGGTTTTTCCCTTCAGCTAATAAATTTTGCAGTTCGCTTTTCTTTACATGATCTATTCCTAAAGGATTGATCAAAATCAGACTTTTTACTTTTTCAGGATGATTATATGTATAAACTGTTGCAATGCCGCCGCCTAAAGAAGTGCCGATCAAATGAAATTTTTCTATTTTTTTTAATTCAATAAATTTTGAAAAGGCATCGGTTATTGATTGAAGATCGTATTTTTGATTTTTGGGCCTTGAGCTGTTGCCGTGACCGGGAAGATCTAATGCAATAATAGAATAGTTTTTAGAAAACTCTCTTATATAAGGAACCCAAAAATTTTTAGATGACTGAAATCCATGAACTAAAACTATACACTCGCGGTTAGTGTTTCCACCTTCGACATATTCAAAAAAATCGTTGTCGTAATTAATTTTTTTAATTTCCAAATTAAGATTTTTTAAAGCTGATGTGTTATGATGCTGAACTAGAAATTCCGGTAAAAAACTGTAAGTTCCGAAAGACAATGCCAAAAACAAGACAACTATTATGTATATTTTCTTTTTCTTCACTGCAGGACCTAAAATTAAATGCTTTTTTGAAGCATTAAGTTAAAATTAAACTAAACCTTCATTATAATATAACCATAGAATTAATTGAATTAAAAGATGGCCCAACATTTAACTTTTAACGAGTATTTACAACAAATTTTTTCATGTAAAGTCTATAAAGTATCTGTTGATGCTAACTTTACATGTCCCAATAGAGATGGGACAAAAGGCTTTGAAGGCTGCATTTACTGTGATGAATTTGGCTCATCATCTAGGGTTCATTCAAAAAAAACATCTATTCGAGAGCAAATATTTAAAAACATAGAAGTTAGAAGATCAAGATATTCAGCTAAAAAATTTATTTGTTATTTTCAGTCATTTTCGAATACTTATGCAAAAGTTGAAAACTTGAAAAAAATATATGATGAGGCGATTTCTTCTCATCCGGATATTGTCGGATTAGCTGTTTCTACAAGGGCCGATTGTCTAGATGAAGAAAAAATCGATCTAATTGCATCTTATAAAAAATATTTGCCGTTTGTTTCTATAGAACTAGGTATGCAGTCGGCTCATGATAAGACCTTGCAATTGATTAACCGCCAGGAAACTCATGAAGATTTTGTAAAAGCTTGTAAACTTATAAAAAATACAGACATTCATTTGTGCACTCATGTGATTTTAGGTTTGCCCGGCGAATCAATTCAGGACATGCTTCAAACTGCCAAATGTTTGTCTAGATATCAGGTTGATGGGGTTAAACTGCATCTTTTAATTGCCTTGAAGAATACAAAGCTCGCTTCTATGTACAAAGAAAAAAAATGGAAGCCTTTAGACTTAGAAAGCTATATTAAAATTGCCAAGGATTTCATAGATATTTTGCCGCAGAAATGCATAATTCACAGAACCGTCGGCAGCGGGTACCCCAAAGATATTGTAGCGCCAAAATGGGTTTATACAAAAAAAAATCATATTATGGACTCAATTCTAGCTTCATTTTAGTAAACGACAAATATTTTTTTAAATAATAAGTCTTAAAAACTATTATGTTTATGTGTTATAATATAAACATATTTGTTCAATTGTAGATTTCTAATTAAATTAATTAAAAAAAATATTCAATAATATTAATAAATTAAAAAAAATATGAGCGTTCTTGAAACATCTCCACTTGCTTGTTCAATATGTATGAAACCATATGGTGTTGAGAGTCGGTCAAATTCAATGATTTTTCCGAACAATTTACTTGAAACTAAAGAATTTCGATACAACCCTGACGAAAATTCTTTTGAATATAAGACTAAAAAAGTTTGCATGCATGCATTTTGCAAAGACTGCATCCTAAACTGGTCCATTATTGCGAAAACTTGTCCGATTTGTCGCAGAAAATATGATAGATTTGTAAATACTTTAGAATTTGAAAAAGCATCAGTAAAAACAGAAACTAAAGCAATGGTTGTTTTTAAAAAAAATATAAGGGAATTTGATTCAGAAGCAATTCAAAAAAAAATATGTGAATTAATCGATAGTGATTTCATGACGGCTGCAGAAGTTATTCTTAACAATCCCGAATTGAATTTTTCAAAAGAAACAATTGCAACAATTAAACAGCTTATAAAAACTCTGATCGAATCTGCAAATAAATCCGCAGATTATGCGGAAAAATATAAACTCTTGGAAACAGCTAGGAAAATAACAATAGCAGTTTTGAATGAGGCTGAAAAATCAATGCCATTAGAAGATATTGTTTACGCATATATAGGAGCTGGTTGTTTAGAGGCAGCAGAGGATTTAGTAATAGAAATTCCATCGATAACGGTTAAATTCAGGGCATTAATGGAGATTGGTAAAGCTTATATAATATTGTCTAAATATACTGATGGAAAAAGATTATTAGCTATTGCCGAAGAGCTCACCTTCACATGTAAAGACGAAAAGATAAAACCAATATCTTTGGTTGAAATAGCAGAAGCATACATTTCTATAAATCAGCACAATGATGCTGAAAGATTATTATCACATGCAGAAGTATCAGCTGGACGAATGCCGGATTCAGATGCGTTTTATAAATCCAAAGCATTAAAAAAAATTGTTTTAGCTTATATATCGCTTGATAAATTGTCAAAAGCTCAAGTGTTGGCAATGTTAATACCAAATGAAGATGATAGAAATGAAGCGGTAACAGAAATTTGTCAAAGTTATTTTAAGAAAACTCTTCAAGCTCAAAGTCTATTACAAACTTCTTGCAGTAAAAAAAAATGATGTTAAGTTTTGCAATCGCAAATTAAAAATCTTTATCTAAAAAAACAATCTTTTACATGTTTCTTGCAAACAATTGTCATTTCATCTAATTCCTCATCAGAAAATGTCAAATAATTTGAAAGATTTGGATTTAACGATACTTTAGGAATAAATTTCTGAAGAATATATAATTCTGCATTAGATATTAATTTTGACATTTTTTCAATGTCTTCATATTCATGCAGGCCTTTCACTAAGGTAGTTCTAAATTCATGAGCGACTTTTGAATTAATAATAATTTCTATGCTTTGAGAAATAAGAGAAGTGTCAATTTCTTTCTGAATTATAAGTTTGTACTTTTCTAAAGGGGCTTTTATATCCATTGCAATATAATCTATTAAATTTTTCTCTATCAGCTCTTTTAGAATTTCAGGATTTGTTCCATTAGTGTCTAATTTAACTAAGAAATTTAAGTTTTTAATTTTATAAATAAACTCTATTAAATCTTTTTGTATAGTAGGTTCTCCGCCTGTAATTACAACGGCTTCTAATTGATTTTTCCTTTTTTTTAGAAAATTTAAAACTTCATCTTCCTGAAGAGGTTGAGTAAATTTATTAGGAAGAACGAGGTTTGGATTATGACAATATTGACATAAAAACGGGCAGCCTTGAGTAAATATCAAGGCTGCCATTTTTTTTGGGTAATCAATAAATGATAACTTCTGAAGCCCGCCTATTAACATAAAGCCTTTGTTTTAATATTGGCTTCAGTTGGGCATTTATAGTTTTTCCTGATGCTAAACTCAGCTCTTTTTCCATCATTCCATTGATTGACTGGGCGAAGATAGCCGACAACTCTAGAATAGATTTCACAGCTTTTTGAACATTTCGGGCAATTCTGATGCTCTCCGGCTAAATAACCATGTTCCTGACATACGCTGAATGTAGGCGTAATTGAAAGATAAGGAAGTTCATATGTTTCAAAAGTTTTTCTAATTAAATTTTTAACAATTGATCCATCTTCAATTTTTTCTCCAACAAATGCATGCAGTACAGTTCCTCCGGTGTATCTTTTTTGAAGATCATCCTGATGTTCTAGAGATTCAAAAAGATCATCGGTATAATTTACCGGAAGAAGTGTTGAATTTGTATAAAATGGTTTTGCTCCAAGATTTACCTGATCTTCGTTAGCGCAAACTATGTCGGGATAACGTTTTTTGTCTATCAAGGCAAGTCTAAAGCTTGTTCCTTCGGCAGGAGTTGCTTCCAAGTTATAGTTGCTCTTGGTTTCTTCTTGATAAATACTAAGTTTTTCTCTCATGAAATCAAGAACGTTTATTGCAAATTTTTTACCTTCTTCTGAAGCTATTGTTGTTTTTAAAAGATTAATGCAGGCTTCATTCATTCCAACAAGACCGATAGTTGAAAAATGATTTGTCCAATATCTATCAAATCTTTGCTTGATTTTCCTTAAATAAAATTTTGAATATGGGTAAAGACCCTTTTCCGTAAAGTGCTCGATGATCTTTCTTTTTATTTCTAAGCTCTCTTTAGCTAGGTCCATTAAATCGCTTAAATGGTTTATAAATTCTTTTTCGCTGTTGACCAGATATCCGATTCGAGGAAGATTAATTGTTACTACACCGATAGAACCTGTAAGCGGATTGGATCCAAATAATCCTCCTCCTCTTAATTGAAGCTCTTTGGTATTTAACCTTAATCTGCAGCACATGGATCTGGTATCTTCAGGGCTCATTTCTGAATTTATGAAATTTGCAAAATATGGTATGCCGTATTTTCCTGTTACTTTCCAAAGAAGATCTAAATTTGGATTATCCCAGTCAAAGTCTTTTGTGATGTTATAGGTTGGTATCGGAAATGTAAATACTCTTCCTTTTGCATCGCCTTTTTGCATTACTTCTAGAAATGCTTTATTAAATAAATTCATTTCTTCTTGGAACTCTTTATATGTTTCCTTCTGAACTTGTCCTCCGATTATTACATTTGTATCTTTGAATAGAGGGGAGGGGATTAAATCTAAAGTGACATTTGTAAAAGGAGTTTGAAATCCAACTCTAGTCGGAACATTCACATTAAAGATAAATTCCTGCATCGCCTGTTTTACTTGTTTATATGATAAATTGTCATATCTTATAAATGGCGCTAAAAGAGTATCTAAATTTGAAAAAGCTTGAGCTCCGGCTGCTTCTCCCTGCAATGTGTAAAAAAAGTTTACTATCTGACCCAAAGCTGTTCTAAAATGCTTTGGAGGGTCGCTTTGAACTTTTCCTTCAACTCCTTGAAACCCGACCATTAGAAGGTCCATTAAATCCCAACCTACGCAGTAACTTGATAAAACGCCTAGATCATGGATGTGAAAAGAACCTTCAACGTGGGCTTTTCTAATATTTGGCGGATAAATTTTATTTAGCCAATAAATTTTATTTGTTTCAGATGCTATGTAATTATGAAGCCCTTGTAGAGAAAAACTCATATTGGAGTTTTCTTTTACCTGCCAGTCTAATTTATCTAAATATTGATCTATTAAATCTACGCCCGCTTTATTTGCTATTTCTCTGATTTTGGAATGCTGTTCTCTGTAGATTATGTATGCTTTTGCTGTAAGTTTAAAAGGTGAAGATAGAAGCACTTCTTCAACAACGTCTTGTATTTCTTCAACGCTAGGAATGTCTTTAAGTATTTTCTCAGCTAGAGAAACAGCTCTTATGGTTAATGTTTTTGCAATGGATTCATCAAACTCCTTGGTGGCCTTACCGGCTTTTAATATAGCTTTATATATTTTATTAAAATCAAAGTCATCAACTCTTCCATTTCTTTTAATTATTTTTTCTAATTTATTTTTATTATTATCTTTCATGATTATTCTCCTTTATTATATTTGTATTACAAAAAGCAGCCTTCAAGATCTTAAGTCTTGGAGATACTACATATTGTATTTTTATTTTCTTTTAATTACTAGATATAGTTTTTTTGAATTAATAGCTACTTTTTTTTTCTACTCTTTGGAAATAAGCTTTTTAAGAAAAAAAATATTAAAAAAATCAATTTGAAAAATATATAAAATAAAATTATGTTATGTAGAAACAAACGTTACTATTTTTATCAATTATATATAAAAATGAAAAAAGAAAAAAAATAGTATTTTTATGAAAAAAAAAGATGTTTTTTAGGTTTTGAAATTTACACTGTTTGGAAAAACATTCCTAAAGAAAAGAAAATTATCAAAGAAAAAAATCGACATATCACTTTGCTTTTTTTAGGAGATATAGTTTTAGATGAAATTAAAAAATATTTGGATGAACTTTATTTGCCATGTCAAATTGGGCTTCCCGGATACTTTAACAAGTGTTTGTTCTGGCCTGAAACTAATCCTAGATTAGTAGCCTATCAGGCAGATTTTTTCGAGAAAAATATTATTTTAGACAAATTTCACGAAGAGATTTTTGAATTTTTCAAAGAAAGAAAAGTTCTTGTTAAACTAGAAAATCGGTTTATTCCTCATGTTACCATCTGCCGAGATGATTTTAATTTAAAATTGTGGAAAGAAACATTTAAACAATCTCCATTGTATATAAAAAGCTTTAATTTATATGAAAGCTTGCAAAATAGTGAGTACAATATCTTATGGACAAAGGATTTTATAAACCCTTTTGAAGAAATAAAACATACTGCAGATATTGCTTTTATTATTCGTGGAAAAAGCTATTTGGATTTGCTGCATAGCAGCTTTATCGCACTCTCTTTTAAGGTAGAAATTTTTTTAAATTATGTTTCGTTACTTAAGAAAGTAAATTCGATAGATGATGTGATTATCAATTTAAATGAAATAATAACCAATGCGGAAATAGATGGGTTCGATATTCCTTTTAAAGCTGTTAGTTTTCATAATAAAATAGATAGAAAAAATGAAATAATGAATTGGGAGATGATTGTTGATGTCTGATTTAAAGAAAATAGGTCCCTGTCAGTTTTTGCTACCTCAAGAAGGAAATATGAGGGTACCAGGACTTATTATTGCTAAAGAAGAGCTATTGGAAGTTATTAAAGAAGATAAATCGTTAGATCAGATCAAAAATGTAGCTTCCTTAAAAGGAATAATCGGACATTCAATAGCAATGCCGGATGTTCACTGGGGATATGGCTTTCCTATTGGCGGAGTAGCTGCCATGGATGTGGAAACCGGAGTGATAAGCCCAGGAGGAGTTGGTTATGATATTAATTGCGGAGTTAGAATTGCAGTACTTCCGATTAAATTTTCTGATCTTAAATTGAAATATGGAAATTCAATAATAAAACGTATCTTCGAATTAGTTCCGACAGGAGTCGGATATGGTCACAGAGATCAGACAGGATTGTCAGATAGAGATTACAATGAAATTGCACAAAAAGGGGTAAATTGGTCGCTTGAGCAAGGTTTTGGTGTCAGAGAAGATCTAGAACATATAGAAAGCAATGGAAAAATTGATGGAGCCGATATTTCTATAATTTCTAATCATGCAAAAGATAGAGCAAGAAGACAGCTTGGGACATTAGGTTCAGGTAATCATTTTATTGAAATCGGAGAAATTCAAACAATTTATTATCCGGAAATCGCTAAAAGCTGGGGCATAGAAAAAGGATATACCTATGTATTGATTCACACAGGTTCTAGGGGATTTGGACATCAAATTTGTCAGGATACTTTAAATTACATGATAAAAAAAGGCTATGCTGAAGGTTTGCCGGATAGACAGCTTGTTTGCGCTCCCATAAAATCAGATGATGGAAAAAAGTATTTTTCTGCAATGGCATCAGCTGCTAATTATGCTTTTAATAACAGGCAGCTTATTTTACATTATGTAAGGCAAGCTGTTAAAGAGATATGTAATATTGATTTGGAACAAGTAAAATTACTTTATGATGTTT
>Ga0172379_10006097_pt1 | contig 16371 bp, 16 predicted proteins | sample GrowelOW334metaG_FD_119756 | JGI IMG/M metagenome (GOLD analysis project Ga0172379, IMG submission 119756) | Groundwater microbial communities from an aquifer near a municipal landfill in Southern Ontario, Canada - Groundwater well OW334 metaG | ecosystem: Environmental > Aquatic > Deep... | reverse complement strand
GTTTTACAATTCCAATGTTTTGGACTTTAATACAAAAGTACAAATGTTTCCATCCAATCTGATCGCCAATGCTTTTGCTTTCAAACCTTTTGAGTTCTTTGAAGCAGAAGAAGCGGATAAACAGAGCGTGAAAGTGAAATTTGATTAAAAAAATGACTGTCTATAATCAAATATCAGAGAACAGGGTGAAAACGTTTTTCATCATGTTCGTTTTTATTCTAATCTTTTCTTCATTCTTCTTTTTGATTGGTAAATACTACGATTTTCCTTGGGGATATTTTTTCCTCGGTCTGATTATTTCATCAATCTCGTCTATTGGAAGTTATTTTTATGGTGACAAATTGGTGCTGTTGACAACCGGAGCAAAATCAGCTGACAAAAAAACTTATTTTAATTTTTACACAGTCGCGGAAAATTTAGCTTTAGCATCAGGATTACCTATGCCTAAGCTATATGTTATTGATGACCCATCTCCCAACGCCTTTGCCACTGGCCGGGATCCTAAACACGCCGTAGTTTGCGCTACGACCGGCCTTCTTGAAATTATGAACCGAACTGAACTAGAAGGCGTGATTGCCCATGAACTTTCACACGTTAAAAATTACGATATTCTTTTGGCTTCAATCGTTGCTGTTCTTGTAGGAACTTTGGCCTTGATTTCTGACTGGGTGATGAGAAGTATGTGGTGGGGAAATAGGGGACGTGATGATGATCGAAATAATCGGAATCCAATATTTTTAGTCCTACTAATAATATCTTTAATACTTACACCAATTATTGCTACTATAATCCAACTGGCAATTTCAAGAAAAAGAGAATATTTAGCCGATGCTTCTGGAGTTTTATTGACCCGATATCCTGAAGGGTTAGTCCATGCTTTAGAAAAACTTCAAGCCAATCCACAACCGATGAGACGCGCCGCGTCATCTACTGCCCACCTTTTTATCGACAATCCATTCAAAAAGAAAAATTCTTCGTGGTTTGTGAATTTATTTTCAACTCACCCACCGATTGAGGAGAGGATTAGGATATTAAAAAATCTATGAATTTAATCTTGATTATTTTAGGCAAACTAATCATTAATGTCAGCAAAATTTTTAATTTTGGCTCCGGCTCGACCTGGCCCGGACATATCGCCTTAACTCTTAACGGTAAATTTATTGAAGAGATTGTTAATAAAAATAAAAGTCTAAAAATTATCATTATTGCCGGAACTAACGGAAAAACGACCTCAACGGCTCTCTTAAAATATCTATTAGAAAAATCCGGCCACAGGGTTTTTACCAATAATGAAGGTGCCAATCTGCTAAACGGAGTTGCTTCGACGATCATTAAAAATAGTGATGTATTTTCAAAACTTAAATTTGATTTTGCCATTTTGGAAAGTGATGAACTTAATTTGCCTTTGCTTCTTAATAAAATTTCCCCAGATAAAGTTTTGATCTTAAATTTATTTCGTGACCAACTTGACCGCTATGGAGAAGTAAATACGATCGCATTAAAGTGGCTGGAATCATTAAAAAAATTGGCTAAAAAAACCGAGATCATTATTAACGGCGACGACCCGCAACTTTATTATATCGGGACCAAACTTACTCAAAAAGTTAATTACTTTGGAATTGATAAAGAACTAATGAAACTAAAAGATATTCCTAATGACGTTGATTCGATTTATTGCCCAAACTGTTTATCACTACTCAAATATCATCGACTATCTTATGCCCATTTAGGTGATTTTTATTGTTCCAATTGCAAGTTCAAGAGATTTGGAGACGTGGGTGATTTTTCAAATATAAAAATCAACTATCCAATGAGCGGCTTATATAATGTATATAATACAAACGCGGTTTTATTACTAATAAAGTCGTTGATTGATATCAAAACCGAGGAAATTAATAAATGGCTCGCATACTTTATTCCAGCCTTTGGCCGTCAGGAAGAAATTATCTACAAAAACCGCAAAGTATTTATCCTACTTTCCAAAAACCCGGCTGGATTTAACCAATCCATTCAAACTCTGAGCGCGATGGCAAAATCCAAGAAATCTAATTTCTTAATTATATTAAATAATCGAATTCCCGATGGTCTCGATGTTTCTTGGATCTGGGATGTTGATTTTAAACCAATCTTTGATGTTGCCAGTAATATTTTTGTTTCCGGAGATCGCTTATACGATCTTAATTTAAGATTAAAATATGAGAATGATAAGGATATTATAAATACTTACGAAGATTTGTCTGCGGCGGTTGAGTCAATAGTTAGTAAAACAAAAGAGGAAGAGATGTTGTATATATTACCAACGTATTCGGCAATGTTGGAAGTGCGAAAAATTTTAACTGGAAAAAAAATATGATTATAAATATTGGCTGGCTTTATCCTGATCTAATGAATACTTATGGTGATCGTGGAAACGTTATCACCTTAAGTTATCGCCTAAAAATGATGGGATTTGAACCAATCGTCAATAAAATCTCGGTCAATGAACCCAAGGAATTAATTCCTAAAATGGACATTCTCTTTATGGGCGGAGCCCAGGACAAACAGCAAGAAATTGTAAACAAAGACCTCGAAAAAAAAGGTTCTTTTTTAAAAAAGGCAATTAATGATGGGGTTTCTGGACTTTATGTTTGCGGAGCCTATCAGTTTTTGGGTAAATATTATAAAACCGCTGATGGAACAATGATCGACGGATTGGGGGCTTTTGATTTATATACAGAAAGTCCAGGAATAAACGTTCCCCGTTGCATCGGCAATATTGTTATTGAGTCAAAACTTTTTCCAAAAGTTAATTTAGTTGGATTTGAAAATCATGGGGGTAGAACCTATTTAGCCGATAAAACGCAAGCTTTCGCAAACGTTGTTAAAGGTTACGGTAACAACGGAGAAGATAATACCGAGGGAATTTACTACAAAAATAGTTTTGGGACATACTTGCATGGTCCAATTCTCCCAAAAAATCCCGAACTAGCAGATTATTTAATCAAAAAAGCGGTAGAAAGGAAGTATGGAAAAAATGTTAAATTAAAGATTGTTGATAATACGTGGGAAAATAAAGCGAGAGAATTTGTTATTAATAAATTATAATAATTTATGTCTTTTGTTCATTTACACGTCCATACCGGCTACTCTCTTCTCGACGGCATGTGCCGGATCGATGATGTTATTGATAAAGCCATTGCCGAGAAAATGCCAGCTGTCGCCATCACTGATCACGGCGCTTTATATGGAGCTTTTAAATTTTTTGTTAAAGCCCAAGAAAAAGGTATCAAACCAATTATTGGTGTTGAAACTTACAAAGCAAAAAATTCGCGATTAGATAAAAAGGCTGGAGTCGACCGTGACCAATACCACCTTGTTCTACTAGCTAAAAATTTGACCGGTTATCAGAATCTTCTTAAAATAGTTTCCGACGCTTTTCTTGAGGGTTTTTATTATAAACCAAGAGTTGATTTTGAAATATTAGAAAAATATCACGAGGGTATTATTGCTTTATCAGCGTGTATGGGCGGAGAAATCCCATCATTAATTTTAGAAGATCAAACTAAACAAGCAGAGATAATCTTGCAAAAATATTTAGACATTTTTAAAGATGATTTTTACCTCGAAATACAAAGACATCACGGCGTTGAAAACCTTGATCGACTTAACAAAGAACTTGTGCGCTTGTCTAGAAAATTTGGTGTACCTCTTGTTGCCACTAACGACGTCCATTATTTGGAAAAAGAAGATGCTTATGCTCAGGAAGTCCTTCTATGCATCCAAACTCAGCGAACCATGGTTGAAAAAAATCGGCCGATGTCGATGATCGACACTCCAGACTACTATTTTAAATCTACTGCGGAAATGAAAGGCAGTTTTATCGATCTGCCCGAAGCGATTGAAAACACTGTTAAAATAGCGGAAAAATGTAACGTTGAAATTCCAAATGGAAAATGGATATTACCAAAATTTGAAACTCCAAATAATATGCCTGTTGCGGAGTTTCTAAATCAAATGGTTGAAAAAAGAAAAAGCAGAGTTGCTTCTTACGATCAGGACATGATCAATAAAAGGATTGCTTATGAACTTAATATTATTAACACCAAGGGTTACTCAACCTATTTTTTGATCGTTCAAGACTTCGTTAACTGGGCTAAAAATCAGGGTATTGCCGTTGGCCCGGGGAGAGGGTCAGTCGCAGGATCACTGGTCGCCTACATTCTTGGTATCACTGATATAAACCCGATTGATCAAAATCTACCATTTGAGCGTTTTTTAAACCCAGACCGTCCGACCCCGCCAGATATTGATATTGATTTTGCCGATACCCGCCGCGATGAAGTTTTAAAATATGTCACGAATAAATATGGTGAAGATAAGGTGGCTCAAATTATTACTTTCGGAAAAATGGAAGCCAGGCTTTCTGTCCGAGATGTAGCCAGGGCACTTGGCATGTCTTATTCAACCGGTGATCGATTGGCAAAAATGATCCCGTTTGGAAAACAAGGATTTAATATGACTATTTCTCAAGCGTTAGAGGAATCAGCTCAATTAAAATTTGCTTATCAAACCGAACCAGAAACAAAAAAAATTTTGGACGTTGCCCGACGTCTCGAAGGTTTGCCTCGTCATTCATCTGTTCATGCGGCTGGAGTTGTAATTTCCGCCAAAAGTCTTGTTGAATATGTTCCAATTCAAAGAGATAACAAAGAAGGAAAGATCATTACTCAGTACGATATGTACTGTATCGATCTAAACGCCGTATCAAATCAAAAAGCAGTTGGTTTGCTTAAAGTTGACTTTCTGGGACTGCGAAACCTAACCATTATCGAAGAGGCTTTAAAATATGTCGAAAAAAATTCTGGCGTAAAAATCGATATTCATCATGTTCCAACAGATGATAAAAAAACTTATGAATTAATCTCAAGAGGGGATACGGTCGGAGTTTTTCAGCTCGAATCAGGCGGAATGAAGCATCTTGCCAAAGAACTAAAGCCGAATAAATTGTCAGATATTTCCGCTATGGTCGCCCTTTACCGCCCAGGACCAATGGACCTTATTCCTTCGTTTTTAGAGGGAAAGATAAATGCTAAAAAAATAAAATATCTTCATCCCGACCTGAAATCGGTTCTTGAAGAAACCTATGGTGTCTTAGTTTACCAGGAACAAGTCATGGAAATTGCCCATAAATTAGCGGGTTTTTCGATGAGCGAAGCTGATAATTTAAGAATGGCGATGGGGAAGAAGAAAAAAGCATTAATGGAAAAAGATAAGATTAAGTTTTTTAAGGGATGTGAAAAAAAAGGTTACAAAACTTCGATGATCACAAAAGTTTGGAACTTCATGGAAAAATTTGCTGCTTATGGATTTAATAAACCACATTCGGCATCATACGGATTAATAGCATATTGGACGGCTTACATCAAAGCCAATTACCCGGTTGAGTATATGACAGCACTTCTTACGGCAGAACTTCACGGTGTTGCCGGACCTCAGAGAGAAATCAAAATGTCTCAAGCGATAGAGGAATGTCGAAGAATGGATATAAAAGTTCTACCACCTGATATCAATAAATCGATTTACAGTTTTTCAATTGAGGGACCAGAGATCCGCTTTGGTCTTTCCGCATTAAAAAATGTCGGGTCAGCCGCTATAGATTCTATAATGGAAGAGAGAGGGAAAGGAAATTTCCTTGCTTTAAAAGATTTTTTGTCAAGGGTTGATCTACGCCGCGTTAATAAAAGAACTGTCGAAAGTCTTATCAAGTCAGGTGCTTTTTCCAACTTTGCCAATAAGGCCACCTTAATGTTGAACTATCCGCTCATAGTTGCCGATATTCAACGAATCAAAGTTAAATCGGAAAAAGGACAATATGATCTTTTTGCCACTTCAGCCAAAGAAAAGGTTACTGATAATTTTAAAGTCGTTCCCGAATATGAAGAGGATGTTTTGTTTACGATGGAGCGGGAAGTGATCGGTTTTTTAATTGGTAAAAATCCTATGGCAAAATTTAAAGAGATCATTGAGAAAAAAACGACTAAGAAAATCGGAGAAGTGACTATTCAGGACGCCAATAAACCGGTGATTTTGGCCGGATTGATAAGTGGGAAAAAAATTGTTAAAACCAAAAAAAATAATGAGGAAATGGCGATCATCCAAATATTTGACGAAAGTGGCACTATCGAAGTTGTGGTTTTCCCCCGAAGTTATACTGCTTTAAAATCATTTTTGAATATAAATAAAATTATTATGTTTAAAGGCAAGGTCAACGAACGCGAAGGCCGGATAGGGATCATTCTCGAAAACGCCGTGGATTTGGAAAAAGTGAATCAGAATTAAGGACACTCTTTATAAAGACAGTCTTAAATAAGACTGTCTTTCTTAAAATAATATGAAACAAATTCTAATAATACTTAGAGGGGCTCCATCAAGCGGAAAATCAACAATTGCCAAAAGTCTGAGGGATTATAAAAAGAAAATAGCATGGTTGAAAGTAGACAATTTTAAACCTTTTTTTGCAGAAAGCACCGATTCAATCTTAGATGACGTTAATAAAACCGCTTTAACCGTTTTAAATTATTTTTTAGATCGACAATTTTCTGTTGTTATGGAAGGAGTATTTCAAAACCCCGCCTATATTCAAGAGGCTGTAAATATAGCAAAACAAAAAAATGTTCCCGTTTTTGTTTATGAACTTAAATGTTCCGCTAAGACCCTTCAGGAAAGAGATAAGATAAGACCCGGAATAAAAGAGGGGTGTAGAAAACCCCTAGGGGACTTTATTATTAATAATTTAAATAAAATAATAGAAAATAATCCCTTTAAAGAAGCTATTAAACTTTATACAGAAAAAGTATCTCTTGACGAATGTATAAAAATTATTAAAAATAATTTTAATTGATATGTATCTATCATCAAAATAATCCTTTCATAATAATCCAAAAGCATACTTTTGTAGGTTATAAGCGGTTGACATTAAATTAAAGACAGTCTTAAATAAGGTTGTCTTTATTATGCCAAGCAAAAATGCTCTTAAAACATATATTGAGAATGGTTTTTATCACGTCTATAACCGTGGTGTGGAAAAAAGAAATATATTTTTAGATGAACAGGATTATAAGGTTTTTCTTTCCTACTTAAAGATTTATCTTACGAGTAAAGATGACTCGGTGATTGGAATAAAAAAACGAACCGACCTGTCCGATGATCAAAAAAACGAAAAAATTTCAAAATTAATGGGTTTAAAAAATTATTTCAAGAGAATTGAACTTCTTTGCTATGTATTAATGCCAAATCATTTTCATTTAGAAATTAGACAAAAAAATAAAAATGACATGGAAGATTTTATGCGAAGCTTGATAACAAAATACTCAAAATATTTTAATAAAAGATATGATCGGGTAGGACCACTATTTCAGGGACGCTATAAAGCAGTTTTAATTACAAACGAAAAATATCTTTTACATCTTGGACGTTATATTCATCTAAATCCGCAAGAAATTATTGCCAACAATCAGAGCTTATCATCTTATCCTTGGTCAAGTTACCCAGCCTACGTCAACAATATGTATGTAAGTTGGCTAAACAAAAATTATTTCCTTTCCGATTTTGAAAAGAATAATGGTTTTTCCTTCAACTCGTATAAAGGGTTTGTTGAAGGGTATAGGGAAGAAACCTTTGAAGAAATAAAAGCCTACAAGAAATTGTTCCTTGATTAAAAAGGAACACTCTTTATAAAGACAGTCTTAAATAAGACTGTCTTCGTTTAAGGTATAATTAAAAAATTAACCATTGACGAATTAAGGTGAGGCTGTTAAAATGATAAATAATTACTTTGAAATTGATAAACAAGGAAATTTAAAAACAACCGATCAAAACTTTAACAAGAAACCAAAAACTAAAAAAGATTTTTTTTCGGAATATATAAATATTAATGTTGGCTATACCTTAGTTACTCCAATATTAATAGGCGTAATAATTGGTTTAGCGTTAGATAACAAGCTACACACTAAACCCTTTTTTACGGTTTTTTTTATTTTATTAGGAGCGGTCAGCAGTTTTTACAATTTGTTTAAATTAACCAAATAAGATGCCACATATCAGCATTAAAGCCGAAATTATTTTTCATCTATTCGGGTTAGGTATTACTAACTCAATGATTGCCTCAGCAATCGTTTTCCTTCTGACAGTCTTCATCTCACTTTACTAAAAACACCAAACGACCCTCAAAAGAAAAGGAAATTTTTATTATCTGATCAAGTTCTTTGTCAAAAGTATTTATGATCTTTTTTATTCAGTATTAGGAGATAAAACCGATGTCTTTTTTCCTCTGCTCTTTGTTTTTTTCTTTTATATCTTACTTGAAAACTGGTTTGGTTTACTCCCTGGCGTTGGAAGTTTATTAATCAAAGTTAAAGAAGGCCATGAAGAAGTTTTTGTCCCGTTGCTTAGAGGAAATAACGCTGATCTAAACACAACGCTCGCATTAGCGATTATTTCCGTCTTCTCAATCCAATTTTATTCAATAAAATTTTTGGGGATTAAAAAATATCTTCACAAGTTTTTTAATTTTTCTGACCCAATTTCATTTTTTGTCGGTATTTTAGATATACTTTCAGAATTTTCAAAAGTTCTTTCCTTTGCTTTTCGTTTATTTGGAAATATTTTTGCCGGGGAAGTCTTATTGACCATCGTCGCTTTTTTGGTTCCGGTCTTAGCATCATTTCCGTTTATCGCTTTGGAAATTTTTGTTGGTTTTGTCCAAGCTTTAGTTTTTTCAATGCTAACAGCGGTATTTTTAAGTGGGGCAATAGCCGAACATCATTAAAAATTTAATAAGGAAAGGGGTGATTTAATTTATGTCAGCAGAAGCAATGAAACTTTTGACTGTAGCTTTATCAATCGCCGTCGGTGCAGTTGCACCAGCTTTAGCAATTGGAATGATCGGTAGTAAAGCCGTTGAAGCTTTGGGACGAAATCCTGAAGCCGAATCAGCAATTCGTACCACAATGATTTTGGCCTTAGCGTTCGCCGAAGCTATTGCGATTTACGCATTAGTGGTCGCGTTAATTTTGAAATTTGCATAAAAAATAGATTATGGAAAATTTAGGAATAGATGGAAGATTATTATTAGCTCAGATGATCAATTTTGTTTTGTTTTTTATTTTGGTCAAACAATTTGTCGTCAAGCCTTTTACATCTTTTTTAAATCAGGAAAGAAAGAATGAAGAGGATAAAAACAAGTTATTGGAAAAACTTAAAAAAAGTGAAGAGGCGGGAATGGAAGCTGAGAAAAAGATGAAAGAAAAGATGAAAAAAGAGTTTGATGTCTTATTTGTTGAGGCAAAAAAAGAAGCTCAAAGTATGAGAGCTGATTTAATAAAACAAGCAGAATCTGAAGCCGAAGAAATTAAAAATAAAAACAAGAAGATTCTTGAAGAAGAGAAAAATTTATTGTATCGCGAAGTAAAGGATAAAATAATCAAAACAAGTGTCATGATCGTGGAAAACACGCTCAAGGACTCTCTTGATGAGTCTTCAAGGAAAAAAGTCACAGGAGCGATTATTAAAAACTATCAGGGTAATCTGAAAGTCTATGAAAATTAATCCAAAACTAAAAAAGGACCTAAAAAGCTTTTTGATGGAGAATATCCAAAAAGAGCAAAATCGTGTACTTGTACTAAGCGCCGATATTTTGGGGTCTGATGAAAAAAAAGTTTTAGGAAAAAAATTTTCAGACTTAAATTGGAGTCAGGCAGATTACCGGGTAGACAAGTCAATAATTGCCGGAATCATTATTAAAGTTGGATCAAAAACAATCGATTTGTCCCTAATGGGATCGTTATCTAAATTATCTAATACATTATATGAAATTGATTGATGAATATCTAAAGACTCTTGAAAAGGAGTTAAAAAATAAACCAAAAATTTCCACTGAGGAAACCGGAATAGTTTCTCAAGTTAAAGATGGTGTCGTTATTTTGGAGGGCTTAGACCGGGTTGCTTATGGAGAACTGATTGAGTTTAAAAAAAATGTATTAGGTTATGTGATAGATCTAACTGAGGATGAGGTCGGGGCAATTATTTTGGGTGATTATACGAGTATTGCCGCCGGTGACAAGGCAAGAGCTTTGGGTTACACGCTTTCTGTTCCCGTTTCGGAAGCACTGATTGGCCGAGTGGTTGATTCGCTTGGATTACCGTTGGATGGAAAAGCCGCTATCAAATCCAAAACTTTATATCCGGTTGAAAAGATTGCCGCTGGAGTGGTTAAAAGACATCAGGTCAACGTTCCTCTTCAAACTGGAATTAAATCGATCGATGCTTTAATTCCGATTGGTCGGGGACAAAGAGAGTTAATAATCGGGGATCGTGGAACTGGTAAAACGACAATTGCCATCGACACGATTTTGAATCAAAAAGGTGAAAATGTTATTTGTATCTATTGTGCAATCGGTCAAAAAAATTCTAAGGTCGCCGCCATTGTTGAGCTATTGAAAAAACATGGCGCTGATAAATATTCAATTGTTGTTAATGCCTCAGCTGCTGATTCGGTCGCCATGCAATATCTGGCACCTTACACCGCATCAGCCATTGGTGAATATTTTATGGATAAAGGACAGGATGTTTTGATAGTTTATGATGATCTGACTAAACATGCTTGGTCATATCGTCAGATGTCCCTTATTCTGCGCCGTCCAGCAGGACGCGAGGCTTATCCTGGAGACGTTTTTTATCTTCATTCAAGATTGCTAGAGAGAGCTTGTCGAATCGACGAAAAATACGGTGGAGGATCGATAACAGCTCTGCCGATAATTGAAACTCTAGATGGAGATTTGTCAGCTTATATTCCAACCAACGTAATTTCCATTACCGATGGACAAATTTCTTTGGAAACGGATCTATTTAACTCGGGGATTCGCCCGGCTATCAACGTTGGGCTTTCCGTTTCGAGAGTCGGTGGTACTGCTCAAACGAAGGCTATGAAAGCGGTTGCCGGAAAATTAAAACTCGATCTAGCCCAGTATCGTGATTTGGCAGCATTCTCACAGTTTGAATCAGAGCTTGATGAGGAAACTAAAAAATTCTTAAACCGAGGAGCCAAGGTGACTCAAATATTAAAACAAAAGAAAAATAAGCCATTAAGTCTAGCTGAACAAGTAGCCATTCTTTGGGCAACCAGTAACGGATATCTAGACAAGCTCCCAATTGATGATATTGAAAAATTTGAAACTCGATTACTTGAAATCCTACGTCTTAAGGGTAAAAAATGGATCGAAAGAATCAATAAAAACAAGATTATGGATGAAAAAGACGGAAAAGAACTAGAGAAATTAATTAAGGATATTTCCTAATTATGAATATTCGCACAATCCGAAAAAAAATTAAATCGGTGACTAATGTCAAAAAAATTACCAAGGCCATGCAGCTTGTCTCGGCTATTAAAATGAAAAAGGCCCAGCAAGTAGCAATCGAAGGGCGACCGTATCAAGAAGAGATCGAAAAAATTATTCGATCCGTTAGCCCTAAGATCGACTCCTCTCTTTCACCGTTAATAACACAGCCTGAAGATAAAATTGAGCGGAAAAATTTAGCGATCGTCATCGCCAGTAATAAGGGTTTGTGCGGTAGTTTTAATTTCAATTTACTTAGATTTATTGTAAAAAATACCGATTTTAAAAATACTGACTTTATTATTGTTGGAAAAAAGGCTAATTTGTTGAGCAAATTTTCCGCCCACATCATGGCCGATTATTCTTCTAATATTCCTATGAATAATGTTTCGGCTCTTTTTGAATTTGCCCTAACCAAATATCTTGATAAAACCTATAAAAAGATTAATCTCTATCACAACCAATTTGTTTCAACCATTCAGTCTAATCCTGTTGTTACAACTTTATTACCGATAAATTTTTCTCAAACCGAATCCTCTGAAGAAGCAAAAGTTAAAGAATCCGAGTATTTAATTGAGCCAAATCCAAAACAAATTATTGATTCATTGCTTCGAAGTTTTGTTGAGGAAAAGTTGAGATTTGCTCTTATTCAAAGCGAGGCAGGGGAGCATTCGCTTCGAATGATGGCGATGAAAAATGCCACGGACAATGCCACGGATGTAATTTATAACCTAACTATGGTTAGAAATAAAATCAGACAAGAAAAAATTACCAGTGAGCTGTTGGATATGGTGTCAGCCAAAGAGTCAGTGGAATCGAATTAAAAATTAATAATTAAAAATTTTAAATAAAATTATGAATGCAGGCCAAATCGTTTCCATCCGGGGAGTAGTAGTTGATATTAAATTTAAAGAGAATGAGACTCCAAAAATTTATGATGCTTTAACAATTGATGATAAAAAGATTGGGAAAATTGTTCTTGAGGTCGAAGCTATTCTTGACCAAGGATTGGTTCGAGCCGTGGCTATGGCTAATGTCTTTGGATTAAAAAGAGGGATGAAGGTCTCAAATACCGGAAAACCTATAACAGTTCCTACCGGCGAAGCAACTCAAGGAAGAATCATGAATGTCTTAGGTGAACCTGTTGACGAATTAGGACCAATTACCTCTAAATTCAGTGCTTCAATTCATGCAACTCCACCTAAATTGATTGAACAATCGGTCGAACAAGAAATATTTGAAACCGGAATAAAGGTTATCGATCTAATTGCTCCTTTTATCAAAGGAGGAAAAGTCGCTATCTTCGGAGGAGCCGGAGTCGGTAAAACCGTTCTTATCCAAGAAATGATCCATAACGTTGCTAAAAATCATCACGGAGTATCCGTTTTCACCGGAGTCGGGGAACGAACCCGCGAAGGTAATGATCTTTGGACGGAAATGAAAGAAACCAAGGTTTTGAAAAATACCACATTGGTTTTTGGCCAAATGAATGAACCCCCTGGGAACAGACTTCGGGTTGCTCTAACCGGAGTGACTATGGCCGAGTATTTCCGTGACCAAAAGAATATGGATGTCCTGCTTTTTATTGATAATATTTTCCGTTTCGCTCAAGCAGGAAGTGAGGTTTCTGCCTTATTAGGTAGGATTCCATCAGCTGTAGGTTATCAACCAACCTTGGCGTCCGAAATGGCCGCATTACAGGAAAGAATTACGTCAACTAATAAAGGCTCTATCACTTCTATACAGGCGGTTTACGTGCCGGCTGATGATTATACCGATCCCGCGCCGGTCGCGACCTTTTCACACGTTGACGCGTCAATTACACTAGAGCGGGCCTTGTCTGAACAAGGACTTTATCCTGCAATCGATCCTTTGACATCTTCCTCACGTGCTCTTGATATTGATATCGTCGGCGAGGAACATTACCAAGTAACAAGAGATGTATTAAAGACTTTGCAAAGATACAAAGATCTCCAGGATATTATTGCCATCTTAGGAATGGAAGAACTGTCTGAAACTGACAAGTTGACCGTTTCCCGAGCCCGAAAAATTCAAAGATTTTTGACCCAGCCAATGTTCGTCGCTGAACCTTTCACGGGACGAGCCGGTAAATACGTTCCGGTTGCCGATACTGTCCGGGGTTTTAAAGAGATCTTGGAAGGCAAGCATGACAGCAAGTCGGAAATGAATTTTTATATGGTTGGAGGGATTGAAGAAGTAAAATAAATTGACCTAATTAACCTAATTGATCTAATTTCTAAAAAATATCCAATATCCAATTTAGAATTGGGAATTGATGCTTGATCATTATTTAGGTTAATTAGAGTAATTAGAAATTAAAAATTTTTAAATGAACACTCTCAGGCTTAAAGTAATAACTCCTCGCAAGATCGTCATGGACAAGCCGGTTAATTCTGTGACTGTTCCAACCGCTGACGGTGAGATTACAATCCTTCCTCATCATGTTCATTTGTTTTCATTATTAGTCGAAGGGATCGTTAAAATAAAAAAAGATAGTGATGAAGATGCATTGGCGATCGGTGGGGGATATATTGAAACCAATGGAGAGACAGTGACTGTATTAGTATCACGTGCTTATGGTCAGGGTGAGATTGATAAGAATTTAACTGATAAAGCCGTTGAAGAAGCCAAACATATTCTTTCTAAATCTACTGATGAAAAGGAAAGAGCCGAAGCCATGACCGTTCTACGTCGCTCCGTCATCGACTCCAAACTCATGAAAAGACGAAAATCCCGCCCTGTTTAAATGTCCCATCTCTACTTCAGAATTTCAATCTCACTTCCTATTTTTGGAAAATTAAATTCATCAACACCGGTTGTCGGCTTGCCTTCAGTAAAATGACGCCAAATGCTTATTTCAAGAAATCTGTCTTCTTTTTTTCCAGAAGAACCAGGGTAAACTACCAGTTCACCGGGAATTCCTCCGAACAAGTTTGATACATATTTCGCTTTCTTAACTATTTGATTTATGCGTAAACTAACAATATCTCCATATTCATATTTACCTTTAAAAAACTCTGCGGTCATTGTTGTTTTTATATTTCCGTAGTTATCAATGTGCCCGATATATTGTCCGACCAGATCAGGAATATTATCAACACCTAATTCTTCCAAGTCCAAATCATCTTCGAGATAATCCATCAGATACGCGGATAATTTTGAATATAAATCTCTCGAATGGAATTGTCCTTTTTCGTTAACGCCGGTATAAGTAAATAATTCATCAATTCTGGATTTGATCATAGAAAAGTCGAAGCCGGCATTTGGTCCAAGTAGATGGATCCCTGATTTTAATTTCATGATTACTGGAATTGCTCCAGCAGCTTTTTCGATACTTTGTTTTGAGTGGAGGCGGGGATCGGTATTTTGAAAGATTACTGTCTCCAGCGGTTGTCCATATCGTTCGATATCCTCAACTATTTGATTGATCAAAAAACTTGTATGAATCGTTGACGGAGTAGACGATACAAAACTTATATTTGAAAACTTACTGTCTTTTAAAAAACCCTCAACGCTAATTTTAATTTCCTGACATGTTAACGAGTCGGAAGCCCAATCAGCCAAAACGATTAATTTTTTCATAAATTTATTTTATCCTTCCTAGGACATAATTTGTAATATCATCAAAATTGACAATTCCTTCCATTCGTTTTTCCTGATTAACTACAGGCAAAGATGATAAATGGTATTTTAAAAATTTTTTCATTGCGATTTCAACCGGGGTTGTCACGTGGATAACTATTAGGTTTTGAGTCATAAATTTATACAGTGGCATATCTATATCTTCTCTTAAAATTTCCTGCAAACTTGTTACTCCGGTTAATTGGTTTGCATTATTAACAACATAGATACTATACAGTGAAGAAAAATCCTTAGTTTCCTTTTTTATTTTATCAATTACTTGGCGGACCGTGTCTTCCGGACCGACTGTCAAATATTCTGTCGTCAATAAAGCACCAATTGGTTCTTTAGACAGTTCAAGCAGATGAACTATTTGAGCTTTAATATTTGGACTTAATTTTTCCAATACTTCGTCTCGTTTCTTTTTTGATAAAGTAAGTAGAACATCAACGGCTTCGTCAGGATCTAAAAATGAAATTAATTTAGCCGCCTTATCTATATGAAAATTCTTAAATAAAGCTGTTTGATAATTAATATTTAATTTACCAATTACCTCGGCCGCTTTTTCTGTATCTAAGATCTTCAAAAACTTTCTGGCATTGATAACATTTGTTTTTTCCAAATAATCAGCCAGATCTTCCGGTCTAATTTTTTCTAATTTTTCTTCTTTTTTTCGAAGTTTAACATTACCTCTAATTAATTCCAAGGGTTGAATATCAGCCCAAGATAAAAATTGAGAGGCCAATTTAATATTAAATAAAGATGCAATCTTGTAAAAATTGTCTGCTCCAATTCGTAACCGTCTAAAAATTCCTAAAACCCCAACGTCGACTCCAGCAATTAATAGTTTTTCTTTATCTTGTAAAGCAACATCGTTTACTCTAACAACCTTATTACCCTTCAAGTCTATAATTTGTTTATCTAATAAATTTTTTACTAAGTAGAGTTCGTTTTCTTCCAAGTAACTAACTAAAAATTCTTTTTCGATCGTTAAATGTTTATTAATTTTTTGTAAATAATCTGTAGAGATTATTAGTTTTTGATTCGTCTTATCTTTAATAACAATTTTGGTTACAATTGGATTTTCAGCGACCAAAAAGATCAAGTCTTCTAAATATCCTATATGAATGTTATCTTCGGTAAAAACTTTTTTCCCAACGATTTCAGAGAAGTAGAGCATGTGTTTATTATATATAAAATCATAACACAATGTGCTATAATTTTTGGATATTTTAGGGCGTGTAGTTTAATGGTAAAACACATCTCTGATAAAGATGAGACCGATAGTCCGATTCTATCCTCGCCCACACACCCCCTACGGACTTGTAGCTCAACGGTAGAGCGCTTCGTTTACATC
>Ga0172379_10006096_pt1 | contig 16372 bp, 15 predicted proteins | sample GrowelOW334metaG_FD_119756 | JGI IMG/M metagenome (GOLD analysis project Ga0172379, IMG submission 119756) | Groundwater microbial communities from an aquifer near a municipal landfill in Southern Ontario, Canada - Groundwater well OW334 metaG | ecosystem: Environmental > Aquatic > Deep... | reverse complement strand
TGGAAGCCGGCGCTTGCGCCAAGCCGGTGATTGGCTCGGACTTGCCCGGCGTGCGGACGGTGATCGATGATGGGCAGACCGGCTTCTTAGTCCAGCCGGGCGACGCCGCTGATTTAGTTAGTAAGCTGGAAAAGATTTTAGCCGATGGCGAGTTGGCAAAACGGCTGGGCCAGGCCGGGCGGGAAAAGGTGGTGGCGAAGTATAATTGGGGGAATATTGCTAAGGAGATCGAGATAATATATAAACAAATTAAAAACTAAAAGATAAAAGAGAAAAACGAAAAACAAAGACTAAAAACTTAAAACCTCCCCGTTTTTACTTTTGCGTTGTTGTCTTTCGTTTTTATCTTTAAGTTTTTATCTTACTTATGCCTAGCTGCAAAAACTGCCAAACCACCTTTACCATCTACCCCGAGGACCAAAAGTTCTACGGCCGGATTGGCGTACCCGAGCCGACGCTGTGCCCCGATTGTCGGCAACAACGACGATGGGCTTATAAAAACGATATGACGCTTTATCAGCGGCCGTGCGACTTATGCGGCAAGAGTATGATTTCCATGTATGATCCGGCTTGCCCTGATAAATATAAGGTCTATTGCCAAGATTGCTGGTTTTCTGATAAATGGGGCGGGGAAAACTTCGCCCAAAAGTATGATTTTAGCCGGCCATTCTTTAGCCAGTTCAAAGATTTGCAGTTAAAAGTGCCGCGGCAGACGCTGATTAATAATAACGCCGTTAATTCCGAATATTGCAATTTTGCCGATTTTACCAAAAATTCCTATCTCATCACCATGTGCAATTATAATGAAGATTGTTACTATGGCATTTGGTTGGTGGAGAACAAAGATTGCGTTGATACTGCTTATTGCCGCAAATGCGAATTTTGTTACGAGCTGATTGATGGCATCAATTGCTATGAAGTTTTTCATAGCCAGTTATGCGGTGATTGCAGTCACAGCCAGTATCTATTTGATTGCCGCAATTGCCACGATTGCTTTGGCTGTGTCGGCCTGCGCAACCAAGACCACTGCCTATTTAATAAAAAATATCCGGAAGAGGAATATAAAAGTAAAATCAAAGGCTTGACCACCGAAGTGATTGAGCAGGAATTTAATAAATTAAAATTACAGCAGATTCGCCGCAATTTAGCCGGCCAACACAACCATAGCGCCACCGGTGATCATCTCTTTAACTGCGATAATGTCCGCCAGAGTTTTGATGTCCAGGAGGCCAAAGATTGCGCTTATTGCTATGACGGTTTGCGAACTAAAGACGGTTATGATATCGCCGGTTTTGACACCATGGAGCTGGGTTATGAATGCATCAGCGCCGGCTGGGGCAATGCTTACTTTTTTTCTTACTATTGCCGCACTTCGCACAATATCTGGTATAGTGACAGTTGCCATAGTTGTTCGGATTGTTTTGGTTGCATCGGCTTGCGGCACAAGCAATATTGTATTTTGAATAAACAATACAGTGAGGCTGAATATAATAAATTAAAAGCGGAAATTATCAAACAAATGACGGCGGCCGGCGAGTTCGGCGAAAGTTACCCGATTGCTAATTCGCCGTTTGCTTATAATGAACCGTTGGTGTTTGATTATTATCCCTTGAGCCGCGAGGCGGTATTACAGAAAGGTTGGCGCTGGCAAGAAGAGAAAGTTAAAAAAGTTAATCCGGAATTGCCGGTTTGCTCGGTTTGCGGCAAAAACTTCAAAATTATTGACCAGGAAAAAAAGTTTTACCAAAAAATGAATCTGTCGGATCCCAAAAAATGTTTCAAATGCCGCCATCAGGCGCGGCTTTTGCTCCGTAACCCCCGCCGGTTATACCAAAGAAAATGTGCCAAATGCGGCGCGGAGATAGAGACGACTTACGCGCCGGAACGGCCGGAGAAGGTTTACTGTGAGGAGTGCTATCGGAAGGAAATATATTAACGGCACGGATGGGCACAGATTAGCACAGATCAGCACAGATCTGTGACTATCTGTGCCGATCTGTGTTAATCTGTGTTTTATGCCTAGCTGTAAAAACTGTCAATCCAACTTTACTATCTACCCCGAGGACCGCGCGTTCTACGGCCGGATTGGCGTACCCGAACCAACACTTTGCCCGGATTGCCGGCAGCAACGGCGGTTGGCGTGGCGTAATGTCAGCCATCTTTATCTACGACAGTGCGATTTTAGCGGTAAGGATATCATTTCTAATTATTCGCCAGATCAGCCATATAAAGTTTTTGATCCCAAAGTTTGGTGGACTGATAAGTGGGACCCCTTGGCTGCCGGGCGGAACTATGATTTTTCTCAGACATTTTTTGACCAGTTTTATAAATTGCAGTTAGCAGTTCCGCGGCCAGCTTTATTAGATAAAAATTCCACTAACAGCGACTACACTAATCACGGCGGTTATAATAAGAACTGCTACATGTGTTTCAATGTCGGCCAATCAGAGGATTTGTATTATTGCACTAATTTTATTTTAGAAAGCAAAGATTGTGTTGATTGCTATGATATGCGCAAATGCGAATTATTATATGAGTGTTTTGATGTTAGGAACTGCTATAATTCAAAATATTTATTTTATTGCCGAGATTGTTATGATTCGGCTCTACTCTATGATTGCCATGGTTGTCACGATTGTCTGATGTGTTGGAATTTACGCAACGCCCAGTATTGCATTGAAAATAAAGCATATTCTCAGGAAGAATACCAGAATAAATTAAAAGACCTCTATCCTCAAACTTATTCGGCTTGGCAGCAAAAACGGCAACAATTATTAGAAAATATACAAAGCCGGGCAATTCATAAATACACGCGAATAGAAAAAAGCGATCACTCTACCGGCAACCAGATAGTTAATTGCCAAGATGTTAAGAATTCGTATTATGCCACCGAGTCCGTTGGCTGTAGTTATTGTTATGACATTGGTGAGTATAAAGATTCTTATGACACCTACGAGTCATGGAAAGGTGAATTAAATTACGAAACTCATGCCATTCACCAGGGTTATAATCTGTTAAGTTGTTCAATCTGTTATGATGACAGCCACTTATGTTATTGTGATTTTTGTAATAATTCCAAAGACTGTTTTGGTTGCGTTGGCCTTAATAAGAAAAAATTTTGTATTCTGAATAAACAATATTCTCAAAATGAATATCTGGAACTTAAGCAAAAAATTATTAAACATATGCAGATAACGGGGGAATGGGGTGAATTTTTCCCCATGAAATTATCGCCGTTTGGTTATAATGAATCGGTCGCTCAAGAATATTATCCCTTGTCTAAAGATCAAGTATTAAATCGGGGGCTTAAATGGAAGGAGGAGGAAATTAAAAAAGTTGATCCAAAATTGCCTAAATGTTTGGCTTGCGGCAAGAATTTTAAAATTATTGACCAAGAAAAGTCATTCTACCAAAAAATGAACCTGCCCGAACCAGAAAAGTGTTGGAAATGCCGTTATGATGACCGGACACGATTGCGCGATCCGCGGCGGCTTTATGAGAGAAAATGCTTAAAGTGTGGCCAAATAATGCAATCAATTTATTCCCCCGACCGGCCGGAGAAGGTTTATTGCGAGGAGTGTTATCGGAAGGAAATATACTAACGGCACAGATTTACACAGATTAGCACAGATTAGCACGGATCTGTGAGTATCTGTTTTAATCTGTGCTAATCTGTGCTTTTATGAAGGTATGTGTTATCAACAGCCTTTACTCGCCCTACCACCGCGGGGGAGCCGAAGTGGTGGCCGCGGCCGAAGCCCGGCGGTTTAAAAACCAGGGTGACGAAGTTTTGGTTATCACTGCCGGTCCCTGGGCCGGTTTTGGCAGTTTAAAACCGCGAAGCGTTATGGTTGACGGTATTAAAGTTTACCGCTTTTACCCGCTGAATATTTTTTCTTTCATCAATATCAACCAAAAGCCGTTCTGGCTGAGGTTGCCATGGCACCTGATTGACTTATTTAATATTCACTCTTATTTTGCCATTAAAGGTATTTTGAAAAAAGAAAAACCGGATTTGGTCGCCTCACATAATTTGAAAGGACTCGGCTATCTAACTTGGCGGGCGATCAGCAGTTTGGGGCTGAAGAATAGCCACACCTTGCACGATGTTCAACTGGCGGTGCCGTCAGGGTTATTAGTTTACGGCCAAGAGAGGCGCTGGCCGGTTTACGAAGCGCTTTGCCGCTGCCTTTGCGGTTCGCCAACCGAAGTGATCAGCCCGTCAAAGTGGCTCCTGGATTTTTATACTGCTAAAGGGTTTTTCCCGGGTTCTCGCAAAACCGTTAAGCCGGCTTTTGGCGTTTTGCCGCCGGTTAAGCTACTTAACCTTAAAGTTACCGGCCACGAGGTTAAACTCTTGTTTGTGGGGCAAATTGAGAGGCATAAGGGGGTGATATGGTTGGTTAAGACATTGAAAGAATCAAGAATCATGAATCATGAATCAAGAGCAGGCGCTTGGCAATTGGAAATTGTCGGTGATGGCTCTAAATTGGAGGAGCTAAAAAGTTTGGTGGCGGGGGATGAAAGATTTAAGGTTTATGGGCGGTTGGAAGGAGATAAATTGTTAGAAAAGTTAAAAGAGGCTGATTTTACAGTGGTGTCCTCGCTGGTTTATGAAAATTCGCCAACGATTATTGCTTCCTGTTTGCAAAATGATATTCCGGTGATTGCCTCGGCGATTGGCGGTATACCGGAAATGGTTAAAGAGGGGGTTAATGGCTATTTATTCCAGCCGGGAAAGGCAGGGGAGTTAGAGGAGATTTTAAGGGAAATATTAGGATAATTTTAAAAAGGCAATGGTTTAGTTGGTTCAGGTTAAAGGTTAAAAGGTTAAGGGGTTAAGAGGTAAAAAATTAGGCGTTTTTAACCCTTTAACCTCTTAACTTTTTAACCCTTTTATTCTTATCCACAAGCAAAAAATAAAGTTCAGTTTCTGAGCAAAAAACGACACTAGGAAAAGGCACTAATTTAGCCCTCTGGTTTGGCTTTTGCCAAAGATTTGACAGCCCTATATCTAGTGCTACAATTAAATAAGAAACACAATATATTGAGTTGATTGAAAAAAACAAAAAAAGCGCGGCCGGTCCTTTTAGCTAAGGTAAATAACCGGGATTTCGGCCGAATTTAGGGCTATTTTTAGGGGGAAAGAAAAAGCGCCTCAGTAGGTTGTTTTTTTAACCTCAAAATTATGATTTGTCCGGCTTGTTATCATGACGAAACCAAGGTAGTTGATTCGCGCACCGGGGCTGACGGCATTTCTATCCGCCGTCGTCGGGAATGCCTGAAATGCGGTTTCCGTTTTTCTACCCACGAAGAGGTGGAAATCTTGGGTTTAGCGGTCCAGAAACGCGATGGCCGCAAAGAGGCTTATTCTCGGCAAAAGCTGGAAAAGGGCTTGCGGCGGGCGCTGGAAAAACGGCCGATTACCGAAGAAAATTTTCATAAATTGATCAATAACATTGAGCGCGACATTCAAGTTAAAGCCAAAAGCAGCGAGATTCCGAGTTCCGAGATTGGTGAAATCATTATGAAACGGCTGCGGCGGGTGGACCAAGTCGGCTATATCCGTTTCGCCTCGGTTTATCAATCCTTTAAAGATGTCAAAACTTTCCAGCAAGAGCTTAACAAATTATTAGATAAAAACAAATAAATTAACTTATTGTTATAGTTATTTAAGTTATTTGCGGGTAATTTATAGTAGTCGCATTAATCAGCTGGTTGGAAAGCGATGCGAATACTACGAATTACATGTGAATGATGCAAATAATAAGGCAATTAATTAGCTATAAATTCTATGACGGCAGCTTATTCTGGCAACAAAATCACCAAAATCGTCAAACGCGACAACGAGATTGCCGAGTTTGACGAGGCTAAAATCACTAAAGCGATCCAGAAAGCCATGGAAGTGACGGGCGAAGGCTCGTCGGAACAGGCGGAAAAAATCGCTGACCAGGTGGTGGAGGTGCTAAATAAAAAGTTTCATGAGCGGTCAATCCCGGCGGTGGAAGAAATTCAGGATATTGTGGAGGAGCACCTGATTACCAATCGGTTGATCAAGACCGCCAAAGCCTACATTATTTACCGCGACCAGCACCGGCAGATCCGCAATTTGCAGGCGATGATTGACTCCGACAGCTTGGTTGAAGGTTACCTCAAACAAGTTGATTGGCGGGTCAAAGAAAACAGCAACATGAGTTTTTCTTTGCAGGGGCTGAATAATCATGTCGCCTCGGCGATTTCTTCCCATTATTGGCTGACCAAAATTTATCCGCCGGAGATCCGCGAGGCTCACACCAAAGCCGATCTCCATATTCATGATTTACAGCTTCTGGCAGCTTATTGCTGCGGTTGGGATTTAAAGGATTTGCTCTTGCGTGGTTTTTCCGGCGCTTCCGGCAAAGTGGAGAGCAAACCGGCGAAGCACCTCCGCACCGCCCTTGGCCAGCTGGTTAATTTTTTCTACACCCTGCAGGGTGAAACCGCTGGCGCGCAGGCGGTCGCTAACTTCGACACGCTCCTGGCGCCTTTCATCCGTTATGATCATTTGAATTATCATGATACCAAACAGTGTTTGCAGGAGTTTCTCTTTAACATGAATGTGCCAACCCGCGTGGGCTTTCAGACGCCTTTTACTAATGTGACCCTGGATCTGAAAGTGCCGTCGTTTTACCGGGATGAGCCGGTGATTGTTGGCGGCCAGATGATGGCGCAAAAATATAGTGAATTCCAAATGGAAATGGATATTTTTAACCAGGCATTTGCCGAAGTGCTGACCGAAGGCGACGCCAAGGGCCGGGTTTTCACCTTCCCGATTCCGACTTACAATATCACCAAAGATTTTGACTGGAACAACCCGGTTCTCGATAAACTCTGGGAAATGACCGCCAAATACGGCATTCCTTACTTTGCCAATTTTGTTAACTCGGAAATGAGCCCGGAAGACGCGCGGTCAATGTGTTGCCGTTTGCGCCTGGACAACCGCGAATTGCGGCGGCGCGGCGGCGGCCTGTTTGGCGCCAATCCGCTGACCGGCAGTATTGGCGTGGTGACCATTAATTTGCCGCGCGTTGGCTACCAAAATCGCGGCAAGTCAGTCGAAGAGCTAAAGGCCGGCCTCGCTAAAGTCATGGACTTGGCGCGGGAGAGCCTGGATATTAAACGGAAAAGCTTGGAGCGGTACACGGAAGGCGGTTTGTATCCTTATTCGGCTTTTTACCTTTCCGGCGTCAAAGATCATTTTCAGGAATACTGGAAAAATCACTTCAATACCATTGGCATCAACGGCATGAATGAGTTGCTACTTAATTACCTTGGCGCTGGCAAGGATATTGTTTCACCCGAAGGCCACCAGCTCGCTTTACAGTTAATGGACTTTATGCGCGAGCGGATTGGCAATTATCAGCTGGAATCAAATAATCTCTTTAATCTCGAAGCGACGCCGGCCGAGGGCACTTCTTACCGTTTTGCCAAGCACGACAAAGAAAAATATCCGGATATTATTGTCGCTAACGAAGCAGCTTACCAAACCGGGGCGGACCCTTATTACACCAATTCCACCCATTTGCCGGTCAGCCACACCGATGATATTTTTGAGGCCCTAGACCTGCAGGATGAACTGCAGACCAAATACACCGGCGGCACCGTGCTCCACGGCTTTATCGGCGAGAAACTGCCGTCGATTGAAGCGACCAAAAATTTGGTCAAGAAAATCGCCTACAATTACCACTTGCCTTATTACACCATCACCCCGACTTTCTCCATTTGCCCCAAGCACGGCTATCTGGCCGGCGAGCATTATTTCTGCCCCAAATGCGATGAGGAAATTGGCTATATTGAGGGGGTGGAAAGCAAGGAGGAGTTACCGGTGGGATCGCTGAATTAGTTAGGAGGTTGTGTGAGATGGATAGTTGTACTGGTTCTATGGTTCTATGGTTTTATGGCTCTATGGTTGGGCAGTAGCTTAACCATTCAACCATAAAGCCATAAAACCCTTTAAACTTATTGAACTGATAATTTTCACCAAACATTTAAATATTAATAAATTATAAATAATCAAACCATATGACAGCGAATAAAATGCAGCGCCAGCCTTGCGAGGTGTATTCCCGCGTGGTGGGCTACCTCCGCCCGGTCGGCCAGTGGAATCGCGGCAAACAAGCCGAATACGCCGACCGCAAGGAGTACAACAAACAGTTGTGCGAATCATGCTAAACCGTCTTCACTAAGACACCCACAAAAACAAAAACAAAAAGTTGGCCGAGGCAGGCCTCTTTTTGTTAGCTGGTAGCTTTTTAGCTTGTAGGTTGTAGGCCATTAACCTTCTTTAATCTTAAACCAGCCGCTTTTTTATCAACAAACACCGTCACGATTCAATTCCTAATAACCTACAACCTACAAGCTAAAAAGCTAATATGAAGATTTCCGGTCTCCAAAAAACCTCGCTCCTCGACTACCCGCGAAAAGTTTCGGCGATTATTTTTACTCAAGGCTGTAATTTCCGTTGCGGTTATTGCCATAATCCGGAGCTTTTGGATGCGACCGCGCCGGCGGCGATCACGGTGGAAGAAATTTGGGCGTTTCTTAAAAAGCGGCAAAAAGTCCTGGACGCGGTGGTAATCACCGGCGGCGAGCCAACATTGCAGGCGGATTTACCCGAGTTTATCCGGGAAGTTAAGAAAATGGGTTATCTAATTAAACTGGACACCAACGGCACCAATCCAGCGATGTTGAAAGAACTGATTAAATATAACCTCCTAGACTACATCGCGATGGACATTAAAGCCTCGCCCGAGGGCTACAACCGCGTGACGGGCGTGCGCGCCGCTACCACGGCGATTAAAGCCAGCATCAAGCTGATTATGCAGTCTGGCGTGGATTATGAATTCCGGAGCACGATTTTGCCGGCCTGGCATTCGGCTAGCGAAATTAAAGCGATGGCAGAGTTGATCCGCGGCGCCAAGCGCTATTATCTCCAAAATTTCCTGAATCAAGGCAAACTCCATGACCAGAAGCTGGTGGGTGAACGGTCGTTTACCAACTCCGAACTGAAAAAGCTGGCTACGGTGGCTCGGGAATTTGTCCAAAATTGCGAAGTGCGGTAAAATTAGTCCAGAGTCCGAAGTCCAGAGTAAGCTTTTAGCTCATTAGCTCTAAACTCACTCTGGACTTCGGACTCTGGACTCAGGACTAATTATATGGACGATGATCTAAAAAAGTTACTCGCAGAGAATCTCCGGAAAACCGAGGAGATTTATCAAATTACCCAAAAACTGAAAAACTACCTCTTTTGGGGGCAAATTATCTCGGTTTTGCGCCTGCTTTTAATCGTGGTGCCGGTGATTTTGGCGATTATCTATCTGCCGCCGTTTATTTCCGATCTACTGAAACAATACCAAGGGTTATTGGGCCGCGGCGGGTTAAAGCTGTAGTTGTATATAAAATGGTTTAATGGTTATATAGTTAAATGGCTGAAAACGAGCCATTTTTTTGTTAGCCTTTTAGCTTTTACTTAGCTGGTTTTTGTGGTAAAATCACTTTAGTTACTTAATTTTCATAAAAATATGATAGTCAGAGAAGGCGATTTTCCGGTGGTAGCGCCGAGTCAGGAGCAAGAGCCAAAGATTGCTCAAAAACCTGAAAAAATTAAGAGTGGCGAATTCAGTGAAGTCAAAGAAAAACTGCCTGGCCGGTCTTTAGAGACGGCTTTTGCCGGCGGTGAGCGGATAATTGATGAACCAACGGCAAAACAAATAAAACTAGACGATTTAATTGATTATTATTTGGCGCCGACATTTGACGGCGATTATTATGAATATCTTAGAAAAAACGGTCAGGAAAATGCCGGTAAAACCGCCGGTCGGCTGGGAAGATTATTAGAAGAAAAAACGCCATTGGATGGCGTGGCTTTAAAATTACGGCAGGATTTTTTAAAAGATTTGGTCGGCCCGGAGGTTGGTGGGGAAAAGTCGAATATTGAGCAAAGAGTTAAAATACAGGAACTAAGAGGCTTGGCCGACAGTTTGAGAACCGATCTAGATAAAGAATTATTAAAAATTAATAATTCTGATAGTTTAAGGGAGGCAATAGATGATTTAAAATTTAACCTTTTCTATCTTGATTTTTATAAAAAAAGCGGTTTTGACCGCCAGCTTAACGGCATCAAGGAAAATTTAGCCGGTGGCGGGGTTGAGTCGGCGTTTATGCGGGAACTGCAGGTCGACCTAGACCAGATGTCCGATGAACTAAAACGCCATAGCGAACAACTGGAGCAAAGCGGCATTCGGGATAAATTTTCTAATTTTATCAAGGTGCTAGAAGGTCGTTTGGCTAAAGGTATTTATGACGCCAAGGGCCTAAATTTTTCCAAAACGATTGGTTTTAATTCGGTTGAGGAGTTTGATAGGGCTTGCAGTGACATTGCTGATAAAGGCAAATTAGTTGAGGGTTTTTCAAGAAAGTTATACGCCTTTAGCGATTTGCTGATATTTGCGGCGATGATTCTGGAAAAGAAGCTAAAACCCATGGAAATAACCGAGGATAATGCCATTGAGTTTCGGGAGATGCGCAATCCTCACTTGTGCCGTCATAGTGGTTATAATAATAAAAACAAGGTAGTGGGCGCTGACTTGGTTTTAACTCCTGATCAACCCAATGTTATTCTGACCGGCAAAAACGCGGCCGGTAAATCAAAATGCGCCGAAGCCGCCATTCTTAACGCTTTACTGGCGCAAAATACCGGTTTTGGTTTTGTCTCCGGCGGCCGTTACTCCATGCGCCGCCAGTTGACTTTTTTGAGGTCGATCCCGGAAGAAGCGGGCGAGGCCCAATTTAGCCGCGGGCAAAAAGAAATGCGGGCTGTGGCCGCAGAGGTTGAACAGTCAAAAGATAAAAATTTATTAGTTATGGATGAAATTTTGACTTCCACTGATTCGCTGGGGGCGATTTCCTTAGTTTTGGCCATGTTGGAGCATAACGCGGAAAAAGGCGGCATGGGCATTCTGACCATCCATTCCCGCGATTTAGAGGTGGTGCGGGCCAATAATTTAGCGCCGTCAGTCAGCTTTTTAAAAGCTAAGGAGGGTAAAGGCGGTAAAATGACTTATCAATGGGAGGAAGGTGTCGGCCGGGCCGATCCAATCGCTTTAGCGAAAGAAGCCGGTTTATCGGCGGAAGTCATAAAATTGGCTCAGAAAATAAAAAATGGCATTGAAAAGGCGGAAGCCGCCAGTAAGTGATTTAGTCCATATTTTTTTATTTCTAAACCTTTCAGAAAGGTTTTTTTTGTGCTAAAATTAAGATAATTATGAAAGAAGCCGAGGTAGCCAGCCAAAACTATTTTTTTATAATTAACCTTGTAAAGCTATGAATTTTAACGAAATACCTAAAATGGACGGCAATACTCAGGAAGTGCCGATTGGCGAGGCAGAGGCGAGTCAACCAGATCAAAGAGTTGAAAGCGGTGATGGCGAGGCGGAGGCGAGAGGGGTTATCCAAGAAACGATTAAACCCAGAGAGGCTTTGGCGATTATTGATTCAGGCAATGGCAAAGAGGCTAAAACCGTTATCGGCGGCTTATTGGATAGATTAGGCAAGGCTTCGCCCAACGCCAGGCGAAAGGTTTTGGCAACATTATTTAGCGCGTTGGCGCTGTTTGGCGGTCTGGAAAATAAAGCCAGCGCCGAGGAAGCGCCAGCCGCGCCCGGCGCCGCAGAAAAATTGGAAAATAAATTTAACGCTTTTGACCAAAAGACCACGGAATGGCTGAATAAACTAGGCCAAGAAGTCACCGCCGCGGTTAGCAAATTGAATTTAGGAGAAAATATAGATATTCAGGTTAAGACTTGGCATGGCACTTTTGGCCCACAAGCCGAGGTAGTTATCGCCGGAGAGAGATATTTAGTGGTTTTAGGCGGCGTTATTATGGGTGGCAGCGCCCAAGACGCGGTTAAACAAGCTTTGGCGGATAAAAATATACTTCAACCGGATTTTAAGCTAGAAAGAGCCAGTGGCGTAGAATTAACCAAGTTTACTCTCAGCGGGGTAGCCGAAGACCGTCGGGTGGAGATGGATAATCTAGAAATTAGGGAATTATTAAAAAAGTTAGCCGAAGTCAGAAAATTAGGCAATATTGAGGTAACTGCCAAACCGGAGCATGATCAGTTTGGTTCGCAATGCCGTTTGGTGATAACTGGCGCCAAGGGTCAGCCAGTGGAGATTCTGGCCATAGCTATTATGGGTTCATTGAGTAGAGGTATTGTTGATGCCTTAAAAGCGGAATTAGGGTTGGATAAAAAATAATTTAGATTTAGCCAAATAAGTAAGTAAGTTATGAAAGAAGCCGAGGCAGTCAGTCAAATCAAAGAACTCGCCGCTAAGGTTAAAGCTACCTGGCAGCTTTTGCAGTTGGATAAGGTTAAGCTGGAAATTGCGGAGTTGGAAAAACAAGCCGGGGAACCGGACTTTTGGCAGGATCAGAGCCGGGCTAAAGCTTTGGGGCAAGAGTTGGCAGGTAAGCAAAGCCAAGTCGGATCTTGGGAGAAACTGCAAAAAGAGGTGAGTGACCTTTTGGAAATTGCCAGTTTGGACCAGGCGGACCAGGGAGTTAATCTGCGCGAGGAAGTGGAGGTTAAACTGGCGGAATTAACGAAAGAGTTTGCGGCGTTGGAGTTTCTGGTGCTCTTTAACGGCGAATATGACCAGAATAACGCGGTGGTGGCGATTCACGCCGGCGCCGGCGGGGTAGACGCGCAGGATTGGGCGGAGATGCTCCTCCGGATGGTTTCCCGTTACAGCGAGGGGCAAGGTTTTAAAGTTAAAATTTTAGATATCTCGCGTGGGCAGGAAGCCGGGATTAAAGCCGCGTTTTTGGAAATTGTCGGCCGCTACGCTTACGGTTATCTGAAATCCGAGAGCGGTGTCCATCGTTTAGTCCGCATCTCCCCTTTTGACGCCGAGAAAATGCGGCATACTTCTTTTGCCATGGTGGAAGTGATTCCGGAGCTAGACGATGTCAAAGAAATTGAAATTAAGGACGACGATCTGCGGATCGATGTTTTCCGGGCCGGCGGCCATGGCGGCCAGAGCGTTAATACGACCGACTCGGCGGTGCGAATCGTTCATCTGCCCACCGGCATCACGGTTAACTGCCAGAATGAGCGGAGCCAGCGCCAGAACAAAGAAACAGCCATGAAAATCCTCAAGTCAAAGCTATATCAGTATTACCAAACCGAAGTGGAAGAAGAGCGGCAAAAACTGCGCGGCCAGTTCACCGAGGCGGCTTGGGGCAATCAGGCGCGGTCGTATGTTTTACAGCCGTACAAAATGGTCAAAGACCACCGCAGTGACTATGAGACAGTAGATGTGGATGGGGTGTTGGGCGGCGAGTTGGGCGGGTTAGTGGAGGCATACTTGAAAAAAATCAAAATGTAAAAATCAAAATGGAAAATGACAGTGTAAAATGTAAAATTGCCAGCTTCTCGGCGGTTTAATGAATTAACTAGTCTACCAGACATTTTTAATTTTAAATTGTCATTTTCCATTTTGATTTTTAAACTTTTCATTATTTTATGTCATTATTAGGTGTTATTTTAGCGTTAGTGGCGCTGTTGGCTTGGGGTTTTGGCGATTTTTTTATTCAACGGTCGGCGCGGGCGCTGGGCGTTTGGGAAAGCCTGTTCGCGATTTGTCTGTTCGGTGCGGTGGTGCTGGCGCCGTTTATCTTGCCGAGTTTAATGGCGTTGGAGCTCACCGGCCTGATTATTTTGTTAGTCTTGTCAGTGGTTTTAACTTTTGCCGCGCTGTTTGACTTCAGCGCCCTAAAAGACGGCAAATTGGCGGTAGTCGAGCCTTTACTTGGCCTGGAACTGCCGTTAACCGTGGCGCTCGGCGCGATTTTTATTGGCGAAAACCTTGATTTAATTCAGCTTTTATTAATTTTAGTGATTTTTATCGGCATTGTGCTGGCGGTGACCGTCCACCACCATTATCTTTTTTACCATCGGCGCCTCTTGGAACGGGGTGTAATACTCGCGGGCCTGGGCGCAGTGACCATGGCGCTCGCTAACTTTTTGACCGGCCTCGGCAGTCGGGAAACTTCGCCGCTCTTGGTAATCTGGTTCACGAATGTTTTTATAACTCTGGTTTGCCTCGTTTATCTTGGGGTCAATCACCGCTTCCGGCCGATGTTCCACGAGTTAAAGAAAAAATATCGTGTGGTTTTAGCCCAATGTGTGTTTGATAATCTCGCCTGGATCGCCTTTGCCGCGGCAATGGTTTTGATTCCGATTGGCGTGGCGACAGCGATTAGCGAGAGTTATATTGTTTTGACGGTTATCCTGGGGATTTTTGTTAACCGCGAGAAACTGAAAACTCACCAGGTTTGGGGATCGGTGGTGGCGGCCGGCGGGGTGGTGGTGTTAGCGGCGCTGACGGCGTTAAGGTAGATTTAGAGTTTAGGAAATGGCGATAATTGATGTTTAAACTAAAGAATCACATAACATGGAACACATAACAAGAAACCTATAACCACCCTTGTTCCATGTTATGTGTTATGTGATTTTAACCGAGTTATATCGTAGGATGCTAATCTACAGGCATTCTTAAATCCTAAATCTTAAATCCTAAATCTTAAATCTTTCTTTTATGAAAATCCTCGTTACCGGCGGCGCCGGCTTCATCGGCTCCCACCTCGTCGACCGGCTAGTCAAAGAAGGCCATAGCGTGGCGGTGGTGGACAACTTGTCGGCCGGCCGCAAACAAAACCTGAATCCGAAAGCCAAATTTTACCGCCTTAACATTCAAAGCCCGAAACTTCGGGAAGTGTTTAAAGCGGTTCGGCCGCAGGTGGTTTTTCATTTGGCGGCGCAGATGGATGTCCGGCGGTCAGTTAGCGATCCGCGGTTTGACGCCGAGACCAATATTCTCGGCACGATTAATCTCTTGGAAAACTGCCGGCAGTATAAAACCCAGAAGTTTATTTTCGCGTCCTCGGGCGGGGCGATTTACGGCGACGCGCCGCGGCGGTTTATCCCGACCAAAGAAAGCTATCCGGCTCAGCCGCTGTCGCCTTACGGCATCAGTAAACTGACGGCCGAATATTATCTGGAATATTATCGCGAGATTTTTGGCCTGCGGTACGCGGCGCTCCGTTTCAGCAATGTTTACGGCCCGCGCCAACGGCCGGACGGCGAGGCCGGCGTCGTGGCGATATTTTTCGGTCAGCTTTTAAAAGGCCAGCCGCCAATGATTTACGGCACCGGTCGGCAGACGCGGGATTATGTTTTTGTGGAGGATGTGGCGCGGGCTTTAATTCTCGCCATGAAAAAGAAAGCGGTGGGCAGTTTCAATATCGGCACCGGCAGGGAAACCGAGGTTAACCAGTTATTCAGTAAAATTGCCAAGATTATGGGGATAAAAACTGAGCCGATTGCTAAACCGGAACGGGCGGGGGAACAAAAATGGAGTTGCCTAGATGCCGGACTGGCGCGGCGGGAATTGGGGTGGCGGCCGAAGGTGGGGCTGGACGGGGGACTGGAAAAAACGGGGAAATGGTTTGGAAAGCACTAGAACATGAAAACATTAAAACATTAAAACAAAGCCCATGTTCTTAGTTGGTTTTAATGTTTTTATGTTTTAATGTTTTTATGCAATTAGTTAAACCCGACAAACCAGGGATTAGGGCGGCGGTGAAAGTCCTGCGCCGTGGCGGTGTCGTCGCTTTTCCGACCGACACGGCTTACGGCCTGGGGGGAGTTTTTGATTCGCTGGCGGTGATTCGGCGGGTTCTTCGGATTAAGAATCGCCGCGACCGTAAGTTCACCGTGGTAGCCGCTGATTTGGCGCAAGTTCAGAAGTTTTTTAAGCTCAAACCGGCGGAGTTAAAACTAGCGCGGCAGTATTGGCCCGGACCGTTGTCGCTGGTTGTCAGTCCGCGGCTTTCCGTTCGGGTGCCTGGTAATAAGTTAACTAGAGATTTAGCTAAATTAGCGGGCAAACCCTTGATTGCCACTTCGGCGAATCGCCATGGCCGGCCGGAAATCTACTCGGCCGCGGGAGTGCGGCGTGAGTTTGCCGGACAGCCAGATCAGCCGGAATTAATTTTAGATGGTGGCAGGCTGAAGCAGGTTAAGCCGTCGACGGTGGTGAAGGTGGTTCGGGGGAGGATCGTGGTTTTACGAGCGGGAACAATAAAAATAGATTTAAGATTTAGTAATAAATGCCCAATATCCAAGCTCCAATGACCAATCAAATTTCAATGACCAATGTCCAATTACCACCTTTGGTCATTGGACATTGATTGGACATTGGGATTTGGTCATTGGACATTCTAACCGTGGTTAGATGTTTAAACTCTGGTTACCGACCATTCTTAAAT
>Ga0172379_10006095_pt1 | contig 16375 bp, 22 predicted proteins | sample GrowelOW334metaG_FD_119756 | JGI IMG/M metagenome (GOLD analysis project Ga0172379, IMG submission 119756) | Groundwater microbial communities from an aquifer near a municipal landfill in Southern Ontario, Canada - Groundwater well OW334 metaG | ecosystem: Environmental > Aquatic > Deep... | reverse complement strand
CAAACTCCAAACCGCCTATATGGCGCCGACCGAAATTCTCGCCACGCAACTTTTTGAAAACTTCATAAAGTATTTTTCGCATCTTCCTATCACGATCGGACTCGTTACCGGTTCCGGCTGTAAAAAATTCCCGTCAAAAGTGGACCCAAGCGGCTGGACGAATATTTCAAAAACACAGCTCATGAAATGGGTCGCGGGCGGCGAAGTGGACATTCTCGTCGGCACGCACGCCATCATTCAAAAAACCGTCGCTTTCAAAAATCTCGCTCTCGCCATTATAGACGAACAGCATCGTTTCGGCACAGCACAAAGAATGAAACTCGTACACAAAGGTCAGCCTGTACCGCATTTTCTTTCCATGACCGCAACCCCAATCCCGCGAACGCTCGCTCTCACGATCTACGGCGACCTTGATCTTACGCTTCTTGATGCCATGCCTCCGGGAAGAAAGCCGATCATTACCGACATCATTTACGCCGCCAATCGCGAAAAAATGTACGAGGATATTCGCAAAGAACTCAAAGCCGGGCGACAAGCGTATGTCATCTGCCCGCGCATCGATGAACCCGATCCGGAAAAAGAAATGGCGTTGCAGGCAAAATCCGTTACCGAAGAATCAAAACGCCTCAAGAAAAATGTTTTTCAAGAATACAACATTGATATTCTCCACGGAAAAATGACCCCGAAAGAAAAAGAAAAAACAATGGCGCGTTTTGAAAACAAAGAAATAGATATTCTTTGCGCTACCTCCGTCGTCGAAGTCGGCGTCAACGTTCCGAACGCCACGATCATCATCATCGAAGGCGCCGAACGTTTCGGCCTCGCCCAACTCCATCAGCTCCGCGGTCGTGTTATAAGAAGTAACCACCAAGCGTATTGCTACCTCCTCACCGAAAGCTTCGGTCAAAAAACAAAGGACCGTCTCCACGCCCTAAAAACCGCCAAAAACGGCTTTGAACTGGCGGAAATGGATTTAGCCCTCCGTGGCGCCGGCGAACTCGGCGGAAAAAAACAATGGGGTGTCAGCGACCTCGGCATGGAAGCCATAAAAAATTTGAAGATGGTAGAAGCAGCAAGAATCGAAGCGAGAGAAATGCTAAAAAAGAATCCGGGTTTAAGCAAGTTCCCCCTCATTCAAGAAAAGCTCGAAAACAAACACGAAATCAGTCATTTTGAGTGAGCTTGACAAAAATGAATATAATATGCTATTATAACGTAGGCTTTATTTAACAAAGTGAGGTAGAAAAAATGCCAACATATACAGCAAGATTCAAAGATGGTTCTTCATTTCAATACACAATACCATTAGGCGGAGGCAGAGGTCATTCTTCAGGAGATTCACCCCCACCACCGAGTGAAGCAAGCCACATTGGATTCAAAATAGTTCACGAAGGATATGATGAAGCAACCGCTTTGAAAGAGGTGAAAAAGTTCATCGCTTGGCACGACGTTAGGGCGGATGATTTGCGCTATGTGTGCGAATATTGCAGGATAGAGTCAGTCGCTCGGATTGCAATAGAAGCCCTTATCGCTCGCCCCGATGGTAATTGTCACATGTTGTGTACGATAGCGAGTTTTGCTCGAACGGCATCAGCAAAATTGCTGGCTGCGGAAGTATTCAATAAGATGTTTCCGAATGACAAACGTTTCGAATTGAATGACAAAGGAATAGAAGCGTTAAAAAAACTGAAAGCAAAAAAATCTTAGTAAACGAGATAAAGATTCCCCGCCACATCGCACTTCGCGATTGGCGGGATTTTTTTAAATACGAATGAGAATACCAATATACGAATGGGTACTAAATATACGAATGAATACGAATCCGTAAACGGCGTATTCGTTGTCATTCGTATATTCGCATAAATTCGTATATTGGTATCTTCATTCGCATATTGACAAAATATATACAAAATATATACTCTATTCATGGTCACTCAATTTATGTTTAAAATAGAGCCGAAGCTCAAAAAGGCGGCGATGAAAAAGGCGAAGGAACAAGGTACCACCTTCTCTTCTGTTCTTAACTTCGCCACCAATGCTTTTGTAGACGGGCAGCTCAACGTCGGACTCATCGTAAACGAGGAACTTAATCCGCGCACCAAAAAAATGCTTGCTCGGGAATTAAAAGATATTAAGGAAGGCAAAAATATGTCTCCCGAATTTACTCACGCGAAAGATGCTATCGCCTACCTTAAAAATCGATAATTCATGCGGATCAGGTACAAAAAGCGATTTGAAAAGGATTTTAAGAAACTTCCTCCAAAAGTAAAGGAACAGTTTTTTGACCGACTTGAAATTTTTATTACTGATAAGTTCAACATTATTCTCAATAATCATTCGGTAGATAAAGCATTTCCGGATTGTCGGAGTATTAACGTTTCCGGTGATTATCGTGCAATTTTTTCCGAAGAAGATGGTTTAGTAATTTTTATCAACATCGGCACACACAGTGAACTCTATTAAAAAGTTTAGAGGCGTTTTGCCGTGTCTTTTTTAGGGTTACTCTTGTTTTTTTGCGTTAATGTGATACATTCTACGAAGCACTGTTCGTTTCAAACATAAAGGAGAAACAAATGAGTCAAGAAAAACTTACCTGTCTTCTATGCGGAGAACCCGCCGAATGGGTGCGCTATACCCAATTTTCCGGAAACCATCCCTACTGCGAAGCCTGCGCCAAAAAGGAAAAAGATTTCCCCGAAGGCGACGGATCATATTCTTCGTGGGACAAGTGGCCCCCCGAAGAAATCGTCGAACCTGCGAAAGAAAAATCAAACCGCCTGCATCAGATCAGGGAAGAAATAATTCGTATCAGGGAAGAAGCTGATGCAAAAATTGCAGCACTTCGAGAGGAATCAGACCGCCTGTTTGAGGAATCGCCGACATTTGCAGAAATTGCCGTCGAGCAAAAGTTTCTTTACGAACTCTACGGTCCCGTATGCAGAAAAATCAGCGACCCTTACGATGCCGTAGTGGAAAGCGAGCCGAATAAAGGCTTGCAAATACGGTTCAAAAAAACTCTCAAAGTTTTCCCTGTCGTTTGATTTCCAACCAAAACCCCGCAGACACGCCAGTGTCCCTGCGGGGTTGTTTTTTGCAAAAAAAGGGCCGCCATATTCAGACGACCCTTTGAACTCTTAACTTAGAATTTTACTTTCTTGGGAATGGCCGCGGTTGCGGTTAATTCCACCAAAGTATCTTCCGCAGGATATTCCAACGGCACTTCGGACACCCAAACCAGTGTTCTTGCTGGAAGATTTTTTGTTTCTTTAGTCACTCCGTGGCATTTTGCAAAAAAATCTACGTAAGCCTCCCCGAAGGTTTTTCTTGCCTCTGCCCTTGCCGCATGTTTCGCTTCTCCTTTTTCCTCGGTGTCCTTCAAGAAAACCTTGATCTCAGCGATACTGTTGATGGTACCGCCAGCCGCTTTAACAACGGCCAAAATGTTTCTTAGCGCCTGAAATGTCTGCGGATACAAACCGCCGGAAACGATAGGTTCGTCAGGAACCCTCGGAATGTTTCCGGTTTGTCCTGCCAGAAAAAGCAAATTGCATTTTTCCGGATCAACCAAAACCGCCTGACTGTAAAACCCCGGTTCCGGGGCGCTCTTCGTAAGTATGTGTTTCATGAGATATCTCCTCTTTTTCAGTGTACAAATTACTTTTTCATAATAGCATATTTGTTAAATTGTGTCAACAAATGTTGCGAAAAAGCCAAAAATACGTTAAAATTCCATATACTGAAAGGGCGCATAGCACAATTGGTTACCCGCCCGACCGTACGCGGTCGTACGGGCGGGGAGCATTTGGCTTATAATGAGTAGAGACTTTGAAATAAAAAGGTGGGCGCATGCGGACGCATAGCTCAATTGGTTAGAGCACTCGGCTTATATCCGAGCGGTTCCTGGTTCAAGTCCAGGTGCGTCCACCTTTATATTTCAAACGAACGCCCTCATTATATCGCAGCGCAGCGGAGATATATCCAAAAGGTTCATGGTTCCTTGCCCTGCCGTAGCTCCGCAGAGCGAAGGAGGGGAGCCCATGTGCGTGCACACTCAAAACAAAAGCGGCTTTTTGCCGCTTTTGTTTTGTTATATTTTTATTTCGCATCCGACTCCAACACCCTCCCCACAACTTTCCCCCATCGCGCGAGCGGTTCGTGAGTTAAAAGGGCGATGATCTCTTCTTTCTCATAACCCGCTTCTTCCATTTTTTGGATAGCTTCCGCCCCCTTTTCCAGTATCTCTTTGTATTCCTTCTTAAAAATACGATTTGCGACTTTTTTCGCCAAAGCACGTGTTTCATCATTTGCGTTCAGCCATTCATACTCCAATTTTTCAGGTTTAGCAAGATAATCATACAGTCCTCCTTCTTCCTTTGAAACTGCAAGTTCTTCATGCGCAAAATCTATACCCTCTCCCTCTTTGTAGTAAGCGAGGAATTCATCCTTAGCCCGCTCTTCGGCGTTATAACGAAAAGCGAGAAAGAAGCCCCTCAGAATTTCTTCTTTTTCTTCATCATTTTCAGCGGAAAGAAAATTTCTGCTCACCAGAGCAAGAGTAATCGGATCATCCGGTTCAAACAAATCTTCTTTGTCAAAAAGTTTTTTGATTATATGCTGTTCTTCGTGAATAAAAATCTGTTGCGACTCCTCTTCTGTGTGGGGAGAATCTGTTTTTGATCTATTTTCAGCAAAGATAGACTTTCCGAGAATCGGATGTGGAACAGTAGCTGCACCGAATGCTTTCGCAACTCTTTTTTCCTCTTCGGTAAAATCCCGCTTCTTTCCGTGATGTCTTCTTTGGTTTGAATAAAAGATGGTTAAATAATCTTCAAAATCATAACATTTAAAATAGAGTGATACCGGACCGGTAATAATTTCTATTTTCCCTTTCGGCTGTTTCCAAAATAATTCTTTAAACAGATCCTCATCTTTTTTGTATGCCTTCCTTATTTTTTCTATCGATTTATGTTGTTTTTCATACTGAAAGATGGCTTCTTTGACGATCTTTTTCTGCGTTTCGTTCATTCCAAATTCAGCGCCCATCTCGGTCGCGAGATCAAAAAAGTCATCCATTTTTCCGTCGGGTTTTCGCCGAATTTCGTCAATGATAATATCCTGCACGCGCGCCAGACCCACTTGCTGAAAAGCGAGTTTTTCTTTGAATTCCGCGAGCTTCTGTCTGCGTTCTTCTTTTGGCGCTTTTAAAATCGTTCGTATCGCCTTTTCGGCATCAAATATCTCGCCGTTTCGTATCGGCGGATATTCGTTAAAAAATGGTTGTTCTTCTTGCATAACAGCCCTATTCTATCATATTTTTTACCAAAGTGCAGTTTCGTTTGTGTTTGGAAATTGAAAATTAGAAATTGGAAATTTTGAGCACACCAAGGTTCAAAAAAAACAACCCGCTCTGTTTACACAGTGCGGGTTGTTTTACGATTTAAGTATTTTAGTATTCCCTCATGCTTATCTGCGCATCTATTTTCTTGATGAGATCCAATATCACAGAAACGACGATGAGAAGGGCTGTACCACCGATGGCGAGCGATTGGATGCCGGTTAAACTCTTCATGGCGAGCGGTAAGACGGCGATGACAGCCAAGAAGGTGGCGCCGACCAAGGTTACGCGGGCAACGATCTTTTCGATGTATTCCGCCGTGGTCTGTCCGGGACGAACGCCGGGAATGAAGGCTCCATTTTTCTGAAGATTGGTGGCGACTGATTCGGGCTCAAAAGTGATTGCGGTGTAGAAGAATGTGAAAACAAAAACGAGGACGAAATAAGAAATGGAATACGCCCATGCGTTCTGAACAAAAGAAAGAAGTCCTTGTGAAATTTTAAGAAGAACAGGATTCTTCGTGAGTACGAGCACACTTGCTATTACTTGAGGGAAAACCAGCATGGACAACGCAAAGATGATCGGGATAACGCCTGCCTGATTGATACGAATGGGAAGGTAGGTGGACACTCCGCCGTATTGTCTGTTGCCTCTTACTTGTTTGGCATAGGTAATGGGAATGGGACGTTCGGCTTCGGTCGCATAGACGACTCCGGTAACGATAGCAATAGCAGCGGCAATGAACGCAATAGCGGTGGGGATGACCGAGGCATCAATGAACGGAAAGGAAGAAGTTCCATATGCCGCAAAAAACTGTGCCATTTGTGCAGGAAGTGCCACGACGATACCGGCGAAGATCAGAAGGGATGTACCATTCCCGACTCCGAATTCCGTCATGAGTTCTCCAATCCATGTCAAAAGCATGGCACCGCCGATGATAACCATAATATTGGTCGTCATTTGGAAAAACGAGAGGGGTGCGATAATCTGCTGTTTTTCAAGAAGCGTTAAAAGAGCGAAACCCTGAAGCGCTGCGAGAGGGACAGTGAGAATGCGTCCATATTGAGTAAATTTCTTTCGTCCGATCTCTCCTTCTTCGTGGTACATAGCTTTCAATTTCGGAGACATAACCGTCATCAATTGCATGATGATGGAACCGGTGATGTAGGGTCCCAAGCCGAGCATGACGATGGAAAGTTTATCCAGCCCACCACCGGAAAACACGTTCAAAAAACCCAAAAACTGAAAATCAGTGAGCAGCGTACGTAATTTATCCGCCTGAATTCCTGGAACGGGGATCGCCGAGAGAAAACGGAAAAGCAAAAAACCGAAACCAACAAAGAGAATGCGGTTTCGCAGTATTCTGTCTTTAAAAACGAGTTCGGTTTTCTCTAAAAAAACTTTAAGCATAAAAGGTGATTTGTAATGATATTATTTGTTCATTTTACCGAGACACTTGGAATCTCGTTTGAGAGGCTTAAAAATTCCTAATTCCTAATATCTAATTTCTAATGAAAATCCTAATGACTAAAATGTATCATTTCAACATTCAGGAATTAGACATTTTATTAGAAATTAGAAATTGGATATTAGAAATTTTTAAAGGTGCTATCGCTCAAAATTCTCGCGAAACGCGAGAATGTGAGGAATTATTATTTCTCTGAGACGCTTCCTCCCGCCTTTTCGATCTTCGCTTTCGCTCTGGCTGACACATTGAGTCCTGAGAGCACGAGTTTTTTAGTAATTTCTCCGTTGCCAAGAATTTTTACGGTTGGAATTTTTCCTTTCTGTGTCTTAACAAGTTTTTTTTCAGACAAAGTGGCAAAAGTTACCGAGGCGCCTGCTTCAAAATGTTTTTCGAGAAATCCGACATTTAATACCAACGGTCGTAAGTTCATCGGAACAACTGATCGCGCGCGATTTTTACCGTATCCGCGTTTTTTCGGAAGTTTCTTGATGATGTCGCGCATTTCGGGACGCATTCTGTGACCAGCGCGCGCTTTCTGTCCTTTCGTACCGCGACCGGAAGTTTTTCCGTGTACTCCTCCGCGTCCGACGCGTCGGGATTCTTTATTGGGGTGCTCCCTTTTGATGTTATGGATTTGCATAATAGCGATCTAATGTTTGATAACAGATTCTTTTCTATTCTTTGACTTCAACAACTTCATCTTTTTTCAGTTCGGCAACAACTTTGGCGGCATCGCGAGGATTTGAGAGTAAAGACAGAGCAAGAATCGCCGCTTTGGCGTTGTTTAATTTATTTTTTGTTCCTGAGCGAAGTTTGGCGGTAACATTGGTGACACCGGCGAGATCCAGTACTGAACGAACGGAGCTTCCCGCAACAAGACCGCGTCCGGGTGCCGGCATGATGACAACGCGCGCGCTTGAATATTTAGCGGCTGATTCGTGCGGAATTGATCCTTCTTTTGTGCGGCGGATCGTAATCATGTTCTTTTTGGCAGAAGTAACGGCTTTTTCGATGGCAAGCGCGGTATCTCCGGCTTTGCCTATACCAACACCGACTTTTCCCTTTTTGTCTCCAGCGACAACGACGACACTAAAACTGAAACGTCGTCCTCCTGCGACAACACGAGCAACGCGTCGAATATCAATGATTTTTTGTGAGAATTCAGAGGTGAACTTTCCGTGAGGTCTTTTCCCTCCGGGACCGCCTGTTCCACGAGATCCGCCTCTGTTCGAAGCTCCTCCGGGACCGCCGGCGGATCTTCCATCACGCTGTCCGGGTCCTTTTGTCCAAGGTCCGGGGCGTTTTCCTTTTTGAATGTTTGCTGCTGTTTTTTGTTCCATGTTGTGTGTAAATTAAAAATCCAATCCGCCCTCTCTGGCGCCCTCCGCGACCGCTTTAACTCTGCCGGCATACAAATATCCGCCGCGGTCAAAAACGACCTTGGTGATATTGCCTGCTTTCGCTTTTTTGGCGAGTTCCATTCCTACTGTTTTTGAACTTTCAATTTTTCCTTTTTTCTTTCCTTTCAATTCCATGTCCGATGCGGAAACAAGGGTTTTGCCAGCCTCATCGTCGATGATCTGGGCGTAGATGAATTTATTGGAACGAAAGATAGAAAGCCGCGGGCGTTCTACAGTGCCGAGAACTTTCGCGCGAACGCGGGCGTGTCTTCTGTCTCTTTTTTGTGATTTTATTGCCTTCATGTTATTTATGCGGTTTTCTTTCCTTCTTTTCTCTTCACGACCTCGTTTTCATAACGAATTCCTTTTCCTTTGTATGGTTCCGGTTTCTTCTTCGCGCGGATAAGCGCAGCAAAAGAACCAACGTCTTCTTTGTTGATGCCGGAAATGGTGATCACGTTCTTTTCGGCCGTTACGGTCAAAGTTGACGGAATGGCGATATTGACGGGATGCGAAAAGCCGAGGTTGAGAACGAGCCCTTTGCCCGAAACAGCTGATTTAAATCCAACGCCTTCAACGATCAATTTTTTGACGAATACCTCATTCACTCCGTGGATCATATTTTTGATATGGGAAGCAACCGTGCCCCAAAGAGCATGCGCGAAAATGGTGTCATCCACCAGCAAAACTTTAACTTCATTTCCTTCTATAACGATCTTCACGCCTTTGGCGAAGCTTCTTGAAAGTTCTCCGAGGGGACCTTTCACGCGAACAACATCGTCTTTAAGGGAAACTTCTGTTTTGGCGGGGATGGTTATAGGATTTTTTCCGATTCTTGACATACATTTACCAGATTTTAAATAGTGCTTCTCCACCGACCTTGTTTTTTCTTGCTTCTCCGCCCGAAAGAATACCTGTTGGGGTAGAAAGCATGAGGGATCCATATCCATGACGTACCGGTTTGATATCTTTAATACCGAAATAAACTCTTCTGGAAGGTTTTGAAAGACGGGTCGCGCCGCTGATACGGGGTTTGTCGCTCACATACAAAAGACCGATTTCCATCGTCTTAACGACTTTTTTCCCTTTTTTCACAACGGACTCAATGTAACCATACTTCACGAGTGCGGTTGCAACGGCGTACCGAAGTTTTGAAAAAGGCAGAACAAGCGTACTTTTATGTACGGCTCCAGCGTTCCTTATCTGGGCCAACATGTCTCCTATAGGATCTGTTACCATGATGATTTTCTTACTCCGGGAATCTTACCTTCATTGGCAAGCTCTCGGAAACAAATACGGCAAATGCCAAAATCGCGCATAAAAGCGTGTTTTCTTCCGCAACGAAAACATCGGTTAACGATGCGCGTTGAGAATTTCGGTTTTTTAAGCGATCTCGCTACTACTGAAGTCTTTGCCATATAGCTCTTAATGTATAAATAATATTGTCTAAAAAATTACTTACGTCCCAAGGAAAGCATCTTCCCAAAAACACAAGTGTTTCCATACTAGCAAGACGGCAGGTCCTTGTCAACAATTTGGGGACGCCGGAACGTAAAACACCCCGATATAAATCGAGGTGTGTTGTGCTCACGTGGATAACCTTTAAAACTCAAAAATAGAATAAAGATTGAATTCAAGATTGTCTTGAGGACTGAAACATCCGGGATCCTTGGGGTAATCAGTTTTTCCGTCGTTATCGTTGTCTACAAAATCAGAACACTGAGAACACGCCTTTGTTCCGCGTATGTTGGTGCGAACGTTGCCGCAATTGCTTGTCTGCGCAAAAGTTTGAGTGGTACAGAAGGTGTTGGGACTCGGCGACCATGCCATGTCAGTACAAGCTATCGGAGGATTATCTACAATATTGATCGAAAGAACATTAACCGGAACAGATTCCGTACAGGATACCCCGCCAAGGGTGTATTTCGCAACAAGGTTCGGAAGATTTAGGGGGATATTCGCGCCCGCGTTCCTTGTGGTGTAACTTATCGTAAGTTCCTTTTCTTGTGCATTCCCGATAGCGCCAATGTTATCCCATTTTACGATACCACTTCTTGTGTCATATGTTCCACCCGTGGGGGACGCGCTGGCAAAGTCGAGATTTCTCATATTATCTCGAGAAAAGGAAATGCTGATATTATCAAGAACAAAGGAACCGAGTATTTGCCCGAGTATCTGTTGGTAAATAGAAGTCAAGTCTATCTGGTTCGGAGACATGGTACCTTTGCCATCTCCGGCAGTCGTAGAAATTGTTCCAAGCGTCTTGGTGTCCGCGTCCCTTCCAATTCCAATGGTATAAATCGTAACATCAGCAGGAACGGCGGCAATACCGATCGCTACTGATGGCGCGGTGTTCTGTTGTCCATCCGAAGCAAGAATAATAAATCTTTTTATTGCCGGATCATAACCCGCGTCTTTCAACGCGACGGCACCGGCCAAAAGACCGCCTCCGACCGTAGTGGATGATTCGGGTGCAATTTTGGCGATAGCTACCTTAAGAGCATCGTAATCATTGGTAACACCCTGTACGATGCGTGCTGTCTTGCTAAAAGTAACCAGACCGATCCTAACGCGAAGGGAACCTTCCGATTCCGCCACTTTTTTTGCCACGTTATCCACAACGGATGTCATGGCCTGTTTCGCTCGTTCCAATCGTGAAAAGGCTGTTCCATCTTTTGCGGTCATGGAACTGCTGTTATCGATCACGAGGACAAAATCCGAATCAATGACCGCCCCTTTGCTTTCTCCCGCCGCGCGTATCACCAAAGAAGTCCCGACCGCCCGATTGATCTCAAAATTTTTTCCCATTCCACCGGTCACGGAATAAGAAGCGGTGCTAAAGTTAGTACATGATGCACCCTGCGCATGTGTTAATCCCGAAGGGAAAAAGATGAAAATGGCCGACAAAAATAAAATTCCCGCCGTTTTAGACAAAATTTTATATGTATGATACCTCATGTTTTTTAATCGTTGAATTTAATTGAAGTTTGCGGATGTTGTGCTGATAAATATTTTTTTCACAAGGAGAACTTCCGCTTTTTCGATTTCACCTATGGTTATGCCTTTCGAAAAAACAACGGTAGCCGTGTCTCCCACAACGATATCTTTCAACGTAATAATTTCATCTTCCGCACCCAACGAGCCATCAACTCCAACCATCGCACTTCGTATAACTTGACCGTCCGGCGTAAGTTTTATCCAGACGTCTTTTCCCGACATTTGGATAGAAACCATATCGCTTTTTACTGATAGTACCGACTCTGAAATAACGACGAATTTCTCGTCGGATGCTTGTTTTGCCAAAATACTATTGATCTCATTTGACGAGAGAGGCCTTCCCGTCTTCACGCTAATAATAGCATCTTTTTGAGGAACGGCTGTTGGAACAAACAAATACGAATCCAGTGCATACCCTCCGGTAAATAGCAGTAATATAATTGCCGACAACAAAACCGTCTTTTTTATTCCTCGGTGTGATGACATTTTTTCTTCCAGCGGAATTGATTTATTCTGTGGAATATTTTTGGGCGGCATAAAATGAGAAATTATATTTATTAATGAGTGGTAATACAAGGTAATAATATCAAACAAAGGAAACACATCAAAACCGCTTTAGTGGATAAAAGCTCTATCGTTGCCGCGCCACAAAAAAACATCCGATGAAGGATGTTTTTTAAAGATAAAAGGGAAAGGAATACTACCAGCTGAAATGGGCGAAGGCTTTGTTTGATTCCGCCATTTTGTGAGTGTTGTCTCTTTTTTTGATTGCCTCTCCTTCGTTTTTGCTGGCGCTAATCAATTCATCGGCAAGTCGGTTTGCCATAGGTGAACCTTTTTTGGTTCGAGCGGCTCCGAGGATCCAGCGCATAGCGAGCGATAAGCGGCGTTCGGCGCGGACTTCTCTCGGTACTTGGTAGTTGGCTCCTCCGATACGGCGCGAACGTACTTCCATGACAGGACCGGCATTTTTCATTGCCGCTTCAAATATTTCAAGGGGATCTTCCACTTTAGCTTTTTCCTTTATGGCCGTCATCGCGTCAAGAACGACTTTTCGAGCCGTTTCTTTCTTTCCGTCATACATAAGGTAATTGACGAATTTTTCAAGCCTTACCGATTTATAGGTAGTGTCCGGCTTAATGGGTCTTTTATTTTTGAGTTTTCTTCGCATGGTATCTTTTTATTACTTGCCTTTAGCCTTAACTGCGGGACCTTTCGGCGTTTTCGCGCCATAAAGGCTTCTTCCCTTTCTTCTATTTTCAACGCCGGAAGCATCCAAAACGCCTCTGACAATGGTATAGCGAACTCCGGTCAAATCTTTCACGCGGCCACCTCGGAGAAGTACGACGGAGTGTTCCTGAAGGTTGTGTTTCATTCCCGGGATGTAAGCGGTAACCTCCTGCCCGTTCGTCAAACGAACTCTCGCGATCTTTCGCAAAGCTGAGTTCGGTTTTTTCGGGGTAGTGGTCGTAACCCTGATGCAAACACCTCGTTTAAAAGGCGACGGTGAAAAGGTCGGCTTATTTTTAAGAGTGTTAAAGCTGCGCCCGAGAGCGACCGTCTTAACTTTCTTTGATGAGGAAATTCTTCCTCTTTTTACTAGCTGTCGTATTGTTGGCATATGTAGGGTGTATCGTAATATATTCCGAAAAAAAAAGCAAGGGGTTTCGGTATTTTCTCTAAATATCTATATTCCAGTAATGATGTGTGCAAAAAACGAAACAATATAATAAATGACATCTCCCATGAAAAACAGAAAAAAAGCAATGAATATAAGCCAATATCTTTCCATAAATTCCTGAATGTGCCTCATGTGATAGGGGAAGAACGAAAAGAAAATATGGGATCCATCCAAAGGGTGGATTGGGAGAAGATTAACAACCGCGAGGGAAAGGTTAACAATAACTATAGTATTGAGTATTATCATCTGCGCTGAATCAAGAGCAACCACCCCACTTGCGCCGAAGCGAACAATCGTGCCAAAGAACACTGCGAGCAGAATATTGGAGAGCGGACCCGCCGCCGCAACCTTTGCCTCGCCCCATTTTTGGTCGCGCAAATTGTAAGGATTATATGGCACCGGCTTCGCCCAGCCGAACGGTAATGTGCCCTGAGAAGCAATGTACGTAAGGATTGGTACGAGGATCGAACCGATGGGATCAATGTGTTTTATGGGGTTTAACGTAAGCCTCCCCATCCGTTTTGCGGTGTGGTCGCCCAGAATGTTCGCCATAAAACCGTGCGACACTTCATGTATCACAACAGAGAAGACGAGGACGATAATAAAGAAAATAAAGTTTATCTCTTGCATAATATGAAATTTATGATAGCATATGGGAACCGAAATAAAAAGCAAAAAATACTATTATGGCAAAAGCATGTTTAATTTGTGATAAAACGTCCCTCATGGCTGGAAAATATTCCAACCGTGTTCGCGCCACAAAATTCAATCCGACAGGAAAAACAAGAAAATATCCCAATCTTCAGTGGGCCACACTCGCAGAAGGAGGAAGAGTAAAGATCTGCACCAGCTGCAAGAAAGCAGGGTTGCATCTTAAATTGAAGGCGAAAGCAACAAAAGCAAAGGCAAAATAAAACAAAAAAGAAAAAGTCCGCCAGTTGCGGGCTTTTTTGTTTTAAGAAGAAAGAATTTCCCCAATGAAATTTCAAAACAATCAGAAGGGGTATTTATTTCACAAAATAAGTTATTTCTTTACTTTTTTATTTTTAGCGGACAAAGCGGAATTTTGCCTGTTCATTAACATTTTTGCGTTTCTTGAAGTTATTACGCTTTCGCCGGTCTGTTTTTCTATTTCAATTCTTGCTTTCTTCGCCGCAAGTCCGCCCGCACGGGCAACTTGTTTATTGTTCTCCAATCCTTTTGGTTTTTTCTTTTTGGAAATTTCCGTTGTGGAAACTTCCGCAAGCGTATTTAACGCCAGTTCAAGGTTGGTCATATTATCTCGCAGGTTTTCCTTTTTCAGACCCTTGAATTTTTTGTAGTCCTTAACGCTTCGGTCCGCCCAAGCCTTGGTTATTTCATCAGTCAATATCGCATAATCGGAATTTTCTTTTATTCCGCGTTCTCCCCATTCGGAAATCAAATCTTTTCTTACTTCGATACTTTTAAGCCGCTGATTTACCCATTTTTCGGAATATCCTTTCTGCAAGTATGTTTTCACTGCCCGGTCAAAAGAAAGTTCCGGATCTTCCATCTCCTCCATTCGTTCATATCCGACTTTCGCGAGCCAAAGCTTGAACGGCTCCGCTTTTGGAGAAGGAATGGATTGGATAAGCCGTAAAAGCGTTTCCGTATCTGCCACGTCGGTAAGATACTTTTTTCCGTCCAGCGATTCCAGTTTCAGTTGGTTACATTTTGTAACCGACTCGCTTCCTTCTTTTTTTAAGCGGTTTTTCAGCACCTTCCAATAATTTCGCGGGTTTTCACTTTCGCTTAATACTCCGACAACGTCAATGACTGAAAAAAACCACAGTTCTTTTTCTTCGTCCCACACACGACGCACTTGGTTTTGATTGAATAGCGCGATTGAATTTGTCTTTTTCATATATTCTGGATTTTTACTTTATCACAATAGTAACAACATACTGTAGAAAAATCAAAAAAACGGTTGGAAATTTTGATTTTTATTGGAAATTTGAAATTGGATATTGGAAATTTTTTAGTTATTTTTCAACAATATAACTCAAATTCACTCCGTCAGTACTAAAAACCACTCTCCCCACTTCGTCTGTCCTCAGCACCTTCACGTTATCCTTCGCCGCGAGATCAAGCGTTTCTTTATTCGGGTGCCCGTATTTATTATCCGCACCGACTGAAACCACTCCATATTCCGGCGCGACCGTGGCGAGAAATTCTGGCGACGTGGAAGTTTTGGAACCGTGATGTCCGAATTTTAAAACGTCCACATCAAGCAACGCTCCGTATTTTTCCGCCAAATAATTTTCTTGCTCCGAGGGTAAATCGCCGGTAAACAAAAAAGACTTGTTTCCATAAGTGAGTTTTACGACAATCGATGAAATGTTGGGCTCAATTGCCGGCGGAAATTTCTTGTCGGGATACAAAATTTGCAGGGTAATATTTTTATCAAGTTTTATCATTTCTCCCGCACGGGCAATCACTTTTTGCGCACCGTTTTTCTCCGCGATCATTTCCATCGCTTCATACGCCCCATTTCCCGAATACAGATCCGGTTCGATAAGCGCCTGCACAGCATATCGCTCAAATATTTCGGGAAGTCCACCGATATGATCCAAATCGGGGTGCGTCGCGACAACAACGGAAATCTGTTTATCATAAAAAGGCAAAACACCCCCAAGCTCCGAAAGGAGTTTACCCGAAGAAGCCCCGCCATCTATCAGCACCCGATTACCATTCGGCGCTTCAATAAATATAGAATCCCCTTGCCCCACATCAAGAAAAGCCACGCGAAGATTGTGCCCGCGATTTGACGATAAAGTAATAGTCCAAACAAACACGGCGATAAACGCGATACTAAAGAGTATTCCAAGTTGAATTTTCCGAACCGAAATTTTCTTCGCAGATTTCATGTGTTCGATTATTATACGCGCGATAAGTAAAAAGTAAAAAGAAAAAAATAAAAGTCCTCGCTTTTTGCGAGGACTTCGGCTGTGTTTTTTCACCCTTTATTTTATAGGGTATTTCTCGTTGAGATTATGGAAGACCGAAATAGCTTCCTCCGCTGAGATGATACCCGATTTTACTCCTTCTCCAATCTCCTCCATCAGAGTAATAAGGAAATCAAGTTCGTCAAACGATTCTTCTTCCTCGTTACCAATGATTGTTTCCCGATATTTATTGCAGATATCTTGAAGACATTGGATCGCCTCTTCTGTGGGGATTCTGCCCCATTTCACTCCATGTTCAACTCGATCGGCAAGTTCAAGAAGCTTTCTGTTGTAACCCCCTGATCCGGTAAATTCTTCTTCTTTCATGACACTTCCCCCAATTAATTTAACAAATTAAAACCAATAAATATGTATTATATCAACAATATTTTACTTTGTCAATAGCGCGTTATAGGCCAAAGAAAATGTTACCGAAAATTCACGGATAGTCCATAATTCGGTTACCGTAGCCTTATGACTATGGAAACAAGAGACAAAGTGTTTAAAGAGAATTTGGCGGACTGGCTT
>Ga0172379_10006094_pt1 | contig 16380 bp, 14 predicted proteins | sample GrowelOW334metaG_FD_119756 | JGI IMG/M metagenome (GOLD analysis project Ga0172379, IMG submission 119756) | Groundwater microbial communities from an aquifer near a municipal landfill in Southern Ontario, Canada - Groundwater well OW334 metaG | ecosystem: Environmental > Aquatic > Deep... | reverse complement strand
TGCTGAAAAATAATCGGGATTGCGATGATAACAAGCGTTAAGAATTTTTCAAAAAGCCAACTTACAGCAACGAGCGAAAATGCCTTGCTGATGAGATAAATGATGCCAAGCATCATAAGTCCCCAAACAATGTTGAGGGCGCGAGTTCCTTTTAAGATCAAAACCAAATAATAAATGAAAATCGTAACCAGAAAAATGTCCGCCGCAATTTGCAACCATGAAAAATTGAGATAATTCACATTTTCAACAAACCCTTGTGCGGATTTCTGCACAAACAAAATGGAGTTCGCAATTAAATTGTTTACGGCTTCAAACATGGCTAAATAATATAATATAAAAGTCAAAACGCAAAACTCAAATTGTCATTTTCTAAACTTCTTCTCCAAACTCTTCTTTTGCGCGTTCAGCAAGCACTTTTTGAACAAATTCGATATCCATTGTCACGGATTTTAGAGGCCTGTGCTGCATTTCGCTGATTTGCGCGGCGACAAAGCCCTCCATTTTATTCAAAATAAATGCTTCGCGTTTTTTGCAATCCATTTTGGAAAGCTCGGCCATCAAAAATCTAAATAATTCTTTTTTGGAAGAAATGTTCTGTGGCGTCTCTTCATCGCTTTCCATTGGCACTTCTTTTACCACATTTTCAATCTCCTTTTCCTCAAAATAATCTTCAATTTCGGATGTTCTTGGAACCGCTTCTTCTTCAATCGGAATTTCTTTCATGTCTTCTTCTTTATATTCATCTATGGCTGTGCGGATCTTGCTTATTGCGACAGTATAAAGCCATTGTTCAAGAGCTTTACCTTTCATTTGAGGATTGTAATTTGCATAAAAATCAAGGATCACATCGTTCAAAATCGACTCACTTTCAACTACATCCTGCGGAATAATATCAAGCGATTCATTGTGAAAAATTTCTCTTTTAATAAATTTGTTTAATTTGATAAGGTGAGGCTGAAGAATGTCTGCGAAAATATCCTTGTTTTTCGGCTTTAATTCGGCAAAAGCAGGAAGTTTATCATAATCGATTTCCTTGATATTCATCTTATGTTTTTTGCCATGCTTTGACCTCAAAAGCTCTTCATGTTTTTTGAGCTGGCGAACGATCCTGTCTTTCGCCAAATCAACAGCTTTTGTAATTTCGTGGCTCGCCTCTTCCCCTATAATAATTTTTGACGGAAGATGCAAAACAAACTCAACTTTATAAGCACTCCTTCTCCCCAACTTTTCCGCGTTAATACGCAGATTCGCCGCATCCGGAGCAAAATGCTGCAGCAAACTCTCAATTGCCGGAACCTTCGTCATTGAATACTCCTTAACCTTTTTCACCTCTTGCGCCGACATCTCTTTTGTAAAAATTTTCACTTCCATGGGGTATTTTTGTTAAGTGATAATTTTGATGAAATTGTATTATCATCAATAATAAATTATCGAACTTTTTATGTCGAAAAGCAACGCAAATGACTGGCGCAGTTTAATAATTCTGTCGATGTATTATTTGGCTTGTGGAAGCCGTTTAATATACCTTCTTCAGATAGCATTCATTACAAACGATCTTACGCCAAGTGTCGGCCGGATAAACGGTTTTGATTTTCGCGTTACAACTGCTGCAAACCGTATCGCGAAGGTGCTTTGGAGGGAGCATTTTGAGCAGTTCCATGTATCTTTGATGCGGAGAAATGCGCGGAAGCGGCAATTTCATTTGTTTATAAAAACGAAGTTCCTGCGGAATAATGTTATATAGCTTGCCGGTTTCCTCACAAACAAGCACTTTTTTACAAATCGATTCATCGATTTCTTCCACGTTGTATGGAATTTTATATTTTTCCGTTGGTGCAATTTGCTCCTCTTCTTCATACCACTCAAAGCCTTGCGCAATCGCTTGATCTTTCGTTAGCGGGTAATATTCCTGCGCAACGGTTATGTTATATGGAAATGGCGTAAGCGTGGCCGGAAATGGTTTGCCCCACTCGCCCGTTTTTTGCATATGAAGTTTTATTTTTTTAAGCATTTCTTCGTAATCCTCTTTTGAATATTTTTTATTTAAAATGCAATATTGCTGATGCTTAAGCCCAACACATCCGAAAAGATTTTTATTTATCATGCATTGATCCGTATACGTGCAATCGCGTTCTGAAACCGAATATGTGCAAAGTTTGCAGTTATACATGTCGTAAGCAGTATCAACTTCAAGGCAAAGCTCGGATTTATCGTTAGCGAGATTATCGTGGCAATTTTTACACGCATAACAATCATACAAATTTGTGCAATCCTGCAAGTCCGAAACGCTATAACAATTTATCGCGTTTTTTGAACTTGATATAAAGTCACCAATCGAATCTTCGCTTTTTGTGATGCGAAGATTTTTGTATAAAACCAAGCGTTTTATTTCTTCAAATTTCTGCTTCATTTTATTCATATTTTGCCCAAGATTAGCCAAAAACTCTTTCTTCTGCTTTTCATATTCTTCTTTTGAAAGTTCTTTATTCAAAATGCAATATTTTTTATTTCGAAGTTGCGCGCAAAGAATGCAATCGGCGCAATTCTTACAATCAAAAACAAAATAAGAATCATTGCACGATTCTGAAGACTGCGAATAATGAACGCCATAACACTTTTTAAGATCAAGAGAATTTGAGCAATATTGGCTGTCATTTACGTTCATACAATCAATGCAAAAACTGGATTTTATAACGCGCATACAATAATGCATTTGCTCGCCATCGCATGAAGAGAAAGCCAAATAGCTGTCTTTTACGTTCGCGCTGTTATTGGAAAATTCGCTGTTTTCCACGTTAAGGCAAATTTTTGACCATCGCGGAACTTCTTTTTTCAATTCTTTAATTTGATCAAAAAACGGTCTGTTAAAATCAAATTCATGACCATACATTGTCGCATCAAATCGATCACTCCACCATTCCTCCGAATCGATGATTCTGTGTTTTGTTGTTTTTGGATAAAGCGAAATTATATTTTTTCCCGAAAGAAAACTTTTTGTATTAAATAAATTGCGCTCATTTCGAAAAATCAAATGCCTTCGGTGTCTGCAATCCGGACATGAATCCGACAAAACCGCATCGAATATTTTATAAGCTTCGATTTCGGCCGTACCGTGGTCAAAATTTTCTTTGCATTGAACGCATTGCATATGCCGATTATAGCAAATTTTATGCGGCGCGCGCCAATTTAATCAATTGGTCACAATATATTGACAAGAAGCTATGTGTATGTTAGAATTTAACCCTTTTTAAAAAAACAATATGTCTTGGGACAAAAAAGCATTCCTAAAAATAGTTGATACTAGCGTAAACTCTCGTTTTGATGTTGCACACGTAGAACAAAGAAAGCACTATCTTGAACGATACTTGATGGAATTTGCAGGTCATATCAATGGTAGACTTTTGGATATTCTTGATACGAGAGACCCTAATGACAGTGCTTATGCTGCCGCATATGCATTGTTCCCTGAAGAATTAACCGCCAATTATCCGGAACCTCAAAAAGATCCTCAAATAGCCGCTTCTGAATTGCTCAGCGATATTAATAAAGTTGATAGAATACAACGTTTAACAAATAGCGCTCCAATCAAAGGACTTCGCGGCATTGACCGTGCCTTCTTGAGAGAAGTTGACAGCATCGAACTTGGCCCTGAACCTGATATTATAACTTTGTCTGTTCGTGGCCGTGTTGATAAAATAGTACGCTTAGAAGTTGTTACATCTGATACTTTTGTAGATTTACTTCAAGACCCTGATATAACCGCTAAAAAAGTTATTGCGCTTCTTATGTATCACACCGAAGGCTCTTTAGGCGCAGAAAGATTTATATCGCGCTTGCTTGATAAAATCCCTGTTAATGAAATACCGACTATAATTGCATTTTTACGAAACGAGAAACTGAGAGATGATTTTGATGATAAATTCGGTACTCTTTTGATTTTAGATGCCCTCGAAATGAAATATGCAATGTCTATACATGGCGGCAAAGCCCTTGAATCATCCGAATCTCCAGAGCCTTCCGATGACGAAGCCTCTCGTTTAATGTTAATGCAAGATGTTATTAGATTCATGGAAAGTGTTGGCTGTAACCCACGTGAATCTATAGAAAGACCTGATGAGGGCACTATTCTATTACACGGAAATCCTGATGCCTCACTTGTTGCTTCTGAATTATCCGCCTTAGGAGCTTCAAACATTAGTACGTCCCATGCAAGCTCTTCACGATTTATAGATAGAGTGGCTGACGTAGCTGAAAAACTTATTAAAATGCCTCTCTCCTTATCATTAAAAGATGCTGTTTTTATCTACAAAAGACTGCTTGATGAATTGGAAAAAGTCGTAAGTAGAGTTGAGCCGAGAATTCATGAATATGAAACAGTAACTGATGATGAAAAATTAGGTAAAGCGTTAGCTCGATTAAAAGATACATTTAGATGCATTATCAATAATATATATTTCTTCCAAATGCTTTCGGGACAACTTGATTTTCCTAACGACTCAGCATCAATTGACCTTGACTGGATAATGGCAAATCCACATGCCGCGATAACTGAAATGGCTTATAGATTAACCGGTTGTTTATTCCCGGATAGAAACATGTCTGGAGGCCCAGATCCTTTAAGAAATATACAATTACAAAGATGGCTTGAAACTCTTGTCCCGGGAACGGTCAGTGGAATAATCCAAAGAGCAAAAGCCGGCATACCAACAAGTCACATCTTTTCTGCGGAAAAAGATCCTGAGTTGCCGCTATAAATCATTTAAATCACCTTGCTCGATATCAAATCCCCGAGCAATTTGCTTCCACCTATAACAAAAAATGCTATTAATAAATGCCAAACAATCTCTCTTATCAGATTTTTGTTGTCGCTTTTGGTGACGTAATAGCTGAGTACTGCCAGCAAAATTGCGCCCCAAATAATTGAAACTATAAGAGCCGTATATGACGGCAATAAGAAAATAATTAACACAAAAGTTAAAGCTAATATTAATCGAATTGTGAAATTCCCAAAGGTTGAAATATAAATTTCTTTCTTGCTTGCACCTTCCGATTCTTTGTAAATATGAATGCTAAGAGAATCTGTAATGTTGTCTGCAATCGCGATAATTAATAATCCGGCGATAATTACACTTTTATCACTTTCTCCATGCGCCAAACCCGCAATCAAAGCCAAGCTCGTGATTATTGCGGCTGTCGCGCCCATGCTGAATTTATTGATGTTTATCATAAAGTAAAACAAAAAATCTTATATAAAATATATAGAAGGTAATCGAATAAAATACAAGTTTTAAAACCCGACTTAGAATGCAAGTTGCTTGCAACCAACCGTCCGTCCTCTATCGTTTTTTATTTGATAACCCATTCTTATGTTTGCCGCAATCAATCGATTAAGATCATTTGGATTTTCCGGAATAATAATGCAAAAAATGCTTGTACATGCATTGTTGCGACCAATTTGTTCTGCCAAATCTTGAAGTTTTTTGCCTATGCCCGAATCTCTCAAATTTGGGCTCACATACCAGTCCGCAATAAAAAGCGAACGTAATTCCGTGCCGTCTTTTTGCTTTAAAATAAATATTTTTATGTTTATCCAAAATCTGCGCTCTTTATCCGTTATCGTACAAAGATAACCGGTTGAACCGTTTCTGACTACTTGTGACATATCCGAATCCATTAAAATGGCCTGGCTTAAATTATTAGACTGACAGACATTAACGTTCAATGTTGCGGTCCCGTGCGCCGTATCAATTTCATAACTTTTTTCTATATTAATTTTTGGCTTTTGCTGAGCGTTTCCAGATGCCATGACATACCTTTGCAAAATTCTTTGCGCAAAAACTTTATATTTTGCTTTTATTTCAGGATCAAAGATTTCGAGAATTCTTGCCTGGATTATTTCTAAAATCTGCATACATTCCCCAGGAGTCAAATCATCGATTGCCTCAGGATTTTCAAGGCAATTTTTAATCGCTTCGGCTGCATTAAATTCTTCTGGCTGTTCGACGTATCCTTCCATATTGTTTTAGCTTAATTTACCCGGTAAAAGCCTTTCAATATTTTCAATTGATGATGGAAAATTCGGGTCGTTCAATAATGCTTCATGGAATAAAACAAATTCGGGGGTCCCTTTGCGAAGTGCAAAACTCTTTAAGCTTGAAAAGTTCGATAGGTCGCGATCTACCTTAACGTAAAAAGTTGATCCATCATAATCAACTTCTATTTCTCCACTTTTACCATCTGTAGTGATCGGAAATTTAGCGTTTCGCATCCAAGCAGATAGCCTGTTAACATCGTCAGGCCCGTAAGATTTCTTATATATCTCTATAAGTTTAAAATTTGGATTAATCGGGTCTACCCAAGTGAAAGACACTTCATCCACGCTGCGACCGCTCACTGTTTTTTTCTTACACATCCAACATATTTTTCCATTTCTTATATATGCGGCATCGCATTCTATAATTCGCTCCCACCTCCCCGGCTTTGTCTTATCGTAGATAATTACATTTCTTACCAAACCCGTAAAATGCGTATTCAAATGAATATTCTCATCAAATGAAGGAGCCGAATCTTGGCCATATTGCTCTATCGCTTTTGCAAAATACTCTTTTAACACACATCCATTATCTCCTGTTGGGACATCCTCCCACGACTCAACGTTTTTACTGACTAAATCGCTTTCAACTTCGCGCATTTGATCTTCCGGGAACATTCCAAATTCTTCTTTTAATTTAGCAAGATCTTTCATTTTTTGCGCATGATTTTTTGGGCCAACAAAAGTGCAAATAGCCGCTATCCTTTCAGCAAACTTAGCTTGATGCTCTTCTAATATTCTTGCATATTCAGCTTCTACGTTATCCTTTTTAGCGTATACATTTTGCTTTAACCATTTATCAAATTCTCGCTTGGCTTTTGGAAGAACCTCTGAAAAATCTCCAAAATGGCTATTTTCAGTCCAACGCTTTATCACACTAGTCGACACACCAAAAACATTTACCACCTCAGGGTAAGCGCTAAGAAAAATATCCAAATCCGGTCTTTCTGTTGCCATTTTTATTTATAAAACAAAATAGGAAGATAGAATAACAGGTTTGAATGGATATGTCAAGCTTTTACACCACAGACCGCTACTGATTAAAATTGCTAACTTCTTGCACTTTATTCTCCAGTGAATCAAAAACTTTTTTTAAATCCGCACCTTTTGCTTGCACGGTTTTCGTTGGAACTACGGGGCTAAAAAGCATCCATTCTTGTTTATAAATTTCGGGATCGACAAAAATCCTATACTGCGAGTCAAAACCAAACGGATATGCGCAACCCGGCTTTGCGCCGAAATATTCATTTAATTCTTCCGGAGTAGAAAGCCTGACCTTGTTTACGCCAAGCTTTTCTTTGATTGCATCAAAATTTACTCGTTTGCCTTGAAGAGTTATATAAACAATCAATTCGTCACCGGCTTTTAAAACCATGCATTTCATTTCTGTGCCGAAAAAACCGGTTTCTTTTTGTACCGCGGCAAGATCTTCCCATGTTAAGGCCTCACGATGCGTGAATAATTTGTATTCGACGTGATTATTGCCTAACAAGCTGATTAGCTTTTCATAAGCGATGTTTGAGTCGACCATAATGCGGGTTTGTTATTTGATATGGGCATATTATAGCAATATACGCTAAGGCATTTCCAGCCTTATACAATCCACGAATTCTCCTTGGAAAAAATCTTTTTTCTCTAAAATCTTTTCTTTTTTGAATCCGGCTTTTTGATACGCCTTAATCGCACGTGGATTATTCATTCGCGCCTCAATCCAAACTTTATTCACTTTAAGTTTTTTCAAAAGGAATTCGCACAGAGTTTTTATTGCGTCAGTCCCGTAGCCTTTATTCATATCTTCTTCATCAGCAATGATTATGTCTATTTCGGCGTTATTATTTTCATCAATTTTATTGTACGCGATAACGCCAATTTTTTTCTCTTGAGCTATCATCCAAAAGCATTGACCCTCTTTTGGCTTTTTAGGGTCAAAATATCCTTCCGCCCAATCATTAAAAAATGCTGTTTTAGACCTCTTTTCTCTTTTGATATCATCGTACCAAAATTTTGCTCCATATGATTTTGTAGCAATGGTATAGAAATAGTCCTTATCGGAGCTTGTAATTGCACAAAGAATTATTTTATCGCCTTTGATCTGCATGGCTAAATTATAACAAAATTCGATAAAGCCTGTTATTGCTCAAATCCAAGTTTTATGCTATAATTATAAGATTATTTTAGTATAAAAATGGAAAAACAAACATTTAGTTTGTCGATAGAGCAAAAACAGAAAAAAATCCAGCTTCTTCAGGTTGTTTTTCGCGCCATACAAAAATTTCAAGAGAAGAAAAGTAAAAAACATGAAGAAGGACGATTGGAAGAGCTGGAAAAACAAATGTAAAAACAAAAATGGAAAACGGAGATCAAATAAAGGCCTTTGAAAAGCAGCTTGAAAGCTCTTTTGATTTTAAATTTGACCAATTACGCGAATTGGACGAAAAAAAATCACAGGCACTACTTTCTTTACAGAACAGCATCTTGGCTCAAATAAAGCAAGAAAGGAAAGACAGCCCTTCCACTCCAGAAAAAGAAGAAAAATACTCAGCAGATTTAAAGTTAACGGAACAAGAACTTGAAAGCGTATTCGATGCTGTTAAAAAAACATATGCTCAATTGTTTTCTGAGAATAGTATAGAAACCTTTATGGATTTTAAAATATTCATAGGTTTTGAAGGTGATTCAGATATCATTTTAGCCAAACCTCTTCAAGAAATCACGCTTTTTGGCCAATCAATTGATTTGACTCTTCCGCCCGGTACAAATGAGAATACTATTAAAAACTATAAACAAATATTTCACCAAATTGAACAAAGGGAGGACTTAAAACCGTTTATATCAAGCGCCACAAAATTTACCCCAAATGGTAGTGCAAGGATTGAATTTAAAATACAAAAAGACGGGAAAGAAATTAAATACTCCGCTAATCCTGATGGCGTCTTAAGGGTTGATTCTGAGCCAAACAATGATGACAAAAAAGAATTAATACGCATAACGCTCGCCAGAAAACGACTTGAAAAAAAGCTTTCTTCTGCTCTAAGACAGGACAAAACGTATAACGAGAATGTATTTGGCGGCGATGGATCAATGGAAGCAATAAACATCGAAGAAATGATCTATTCAGCGGAAAGAGGAGAGGACGTGCCACTATTAAATTTCAACAATGGCTCTATCCCTAAAAAATATGAAGCCCTCGTAACGCAAATTATGCAACTCGTTTATCAAGAGCGTGCTTTAAAACAAAATTGTGCTAAAAGAACTCTCCATGATGAACAACATTCGACGACTGTCATTGAAGATACTGATCCATTTTATACAATGAATTCTGTCTATGAATATTTGGACACAAATGGCGATATCTCCAAAAGGATTATTTACAATTCATATTCTAAATACGATGTAAGTGAATATTTTCCCGGAGGACATAAATTTCAAAAAACAACCAACTTCCACCCAAATGGAAATATCCGAGAGGTTAGTGAATATTCGCAAGACGGAGAGATCGTCAGCACTATGCGATATCGCGAAAATGGCACATTGGAAGTGAAAAAAATTGGCCGAAACTATGATATGTATGATGAAAGCGGCAAAAGCATAATGTATCGAAAAATATCACCTGAAAAAACAAGCGACAGAACGCAATTATTTAGGGTTGGTCCAAATGGAGAAAATTTTGGAGACTTTGAATATGAAAAAGGATTAAATCCAAATCTTACGGAAGATGAATATATAAAACGCTTTAAAGATGCCATAAAAACAAAAGATCAATTCTTCGCGTCTGAAGAAATGTTTCAAGATCAAGGCTCAAAGCTATCACCGGAACTGGCGCAAGCTATTCGACAATACGGCATAGAACTTTCCGGATTGAAAGAAAAAGAAAAACAATTTGAATCTAAATATGGAATTGAAATAGAAACAGAAAAATGGTCCATAACGCATATAACAAATTCAAGGCTACCAATAAAAACATTAGACTCAACAATCATCGCTCTCCATAAAAGAATCGACAGATATCCATTAACTTTCATACAGAACAGTGGTCTTAAAAAATTATATATTTTTGGAGATTGGACGGATAATAGCCAAAAAAATTCCCCCACTTCGACAGGAGGTTTTAGCTTGGGAAATGGGGAAATTGGAATAAACAGCGAATATGGATTTGATCACGAGCTTTTACACTGCATAGACACAAAATATGGCGGATTGGATGACGACAATGCGGGATGGGGCAAAAGAGCTCATGGCAAAAATTACAAGTCTCTTTATGGCAAAAATGGTCAAGAGGCAATACGATCAGGAAGAGCTTATGAAAAAAGACCAAAGGGTTACGCGAATGCATATGGAAAGTATGGAGGCATAGATGAAGATCAAGCGACAATGGCAGAGGCTATCATGGGCATGGGTGATGACGTCCATAACACCCTAAGCGACAATATGTTAGTCGGCTACAATACTGTTTTACGGTATATGGCGAATGAGCCCGAATTAGTCGAAAAAATGAAAATGATTAAAGAACTTTACTATGCATTATCTGATGGAAAAATGGATAGTAAATTCTGGGAAGATCTTAGTAAAAATAAAAAAATTGACTTTGAATATTGGGAAAAACGTGAATCTGCTCAAGATTTTGTTTTAGATCCTAAATTTGAAGGAGCTAGAAAAAACCTTAAACTTTCAAAACAATTTAATGAAAGAATCAAAACCGGAATGACGCCGGAAGAAATAATATCAATATACGAAGAAATGATCGAAAATGGAACTAACGACCCTAAGGTATATGCTTATCTTGGCGTGTTTTATGAACATAAGGATCCGGCAAAAGCATGGCTAAACCTCAATCTCGCTATTGAAAAAGGAAGCAGCGATATATCGGTATACATCAAAGTCGCAGATCACTATAAAGAAAAAGGTCAAATCAAAGAACAAATTAAAACACTTGATCTTGCCATGGAAGTAGTGTCTTTAAGCATCCTCCATAATTATATTTGTTTAAATTTGGCAGAAGCATATTTAAAAATTGGAAATAAAGACAAAGCTATACAAGCATATGAACTTACCTTGGGTAAAGACTTTAGGGTAATCGCTCCTCTTACGTATTTATACTACAGCTATAAACATGATATTGAAAAAGCAAAAATCGTTTATTTTACTGATGAACCGCAAAAAACTTCGGACAACCATAGCTCATATGAATATCAAAATAAATTGGCTAATTTTTATACATTTCTTTTAGATACGACTCTTGAAGAAAATTATTCAAAATTTGACAAGAAATACCAAATTAAAAATACAAAAAGCGTAATGATCAATCCTGAATTTTTAAAAAGATACCCTGATATTGCTTCGCTGCACTCTAAAAAAACCGAAGCCTTGATAAAAGCATGCACGAGTGAAGAAGCGAGCGCCTATAACTTTAAAGACCTAGCGGATTCATGTTATCAACAAGGAAAGCCAGATTTAGCTATAAAAACTTTAAAAGAGGCAATGGTTAGATTCGCCGATAAAGAATATAGTCTAAAAGACCTAAGGGTTAATATGGCGGGAATGTTTTTGGCACAAGGCAATATTGATGAAGCTGCAAAAGCGTGCCTGGAGAGTAAAGATGCATATATAGCCCATGATGTCGTGGATGCATCATCCGATCTTGTGAGAATTCCAATTGAAAATGTAATTAAGTTTTATGACAGCTTACTGGCAACCGTTGGCGATTTTAACATTTACTCAGACTATGCCCACTATTTACGCAAAAATAACCAGCCTGAAAAGCTAAAGGCTGTGGTTGATGATGCTATAAAAAAGCTCCCTGAAGATAAAGATTATTTTGAGGATTTATTGAAAAATAAATAAAGATCTATCACTGCGCTATTACTCTCTAGAGCTCCTTAATGAACGACGTACAAACTGAAATATTCTCAGCCTAAGTCTTCAACCTCTGCCTCTGAGATATCATCCCATCCATTATCAACATGATCTCCATCGAAATCACTAATAATAGCCGTACAAGCATCCCCGTACCTCAATCTCAATCTTCTCAGTTCGTCTAAGATCGATCGCTCTTCATCTTCAGATAATTTCCCATATAATACTCCTCTGCAAATTTCAATAATCCTTCTTACGTCCATCGCTTCTTGTGATTCAGGACCATGCTGTTCAACAAACATCGCATAAATATCTTCATGGAATTTCCCTTTGTATGGGTTGCCTTCTGTAAAAGTCTTCGAATTAAATACAAAAATCCTTTCTCCTTCCCATGAAAATGGATAACCATTCTTCCATCGTACGTTGAGTCGCCAAAGACCATTGTATTTTACAAATGACACAATCAAATCTCCCTCTGTCTCAACTGATTCATTCTTCATTGCTGAGGCAGATGCACTCTCCAGTAACGCAATAACTTCTGCTGCTAATTCATCTAGTTCTTTTTCGCTTTTTTCCCCTACGTTTCCTCTGCTATAAACGCCACCTAAAACGTTTGGGTTAAAACTGCCCGGGATCACTGAAATACCCGTCTGCCCGAGACGTCCTGCATCGTCTGTATGAAATGCGACGTTTTCAATTACATGCATTATTTCATCTCGCATTATTAATTCAGCGGGAGTTAAAGCTTCTCCACCATCATTTACTAAGGTCAACCCTTTTGACATATCTTTTAATTAAGATAAAAGAGTAACAAATTGAAGCTAATCTGTCAAGAGTTTGGAGCTCCTTAATGCACGAAGTGCGGACTGGATTTGTGTCAAAGTTATTATATTCTTGATTATTCCTGTAAATTATTTTTTGCTCTAAGTACCTTTACAATTCCTACAATCAAAAGAACAATTAAAATGATTATATTTATCGGAATTAATAAAAATGCGACTATATCAAGTGAGAATAAAAGATAATTTCCGATTATAGCGCTCAAAATCCCTAATATAAGCTCCTTTTTCCAAACGGAATCACCTTCTTTTAGATCATTGAATGATTCATTAATAAAAACTGGCATTATAAAAAACGCTAAAGCCAATCCACATATAGGGTAAACCAGATGCCACCACTTAGAGATACCGGCAAGAATAGGATTGCGCCCTGGTTTAAATATTATCATGTCCAGAGCCAACATTACCAAACATACAATAATCGGTATACTGAAAACTAATTTAATATTTTTTATTTTCATAGAATAAACATACACCATCTTGCAAAAAACATGCAAAAGATGAGAAATTCCAAGTCCTAAACAAATGCCGCCTTTCGCTAACGCTACAGGCGTGTGCACAAGGGAAAAACTGGAAAAGCTTGAAATAAGTCTCGCTTTGTTCGACTAATTTCTGCTCTTTTCCTCCTACACTCCGAGCATGCTAAATACGCACGCTCTTCGCTACGGACCGTTTTTCTCGCATGTAGTTGGAGCGGGTAACGGGAATTGAACCCGTATCTAAACGTTGGCAACGTCTCGTACTGCCGTTGTACTATACCCGCGATATTTTCAATGAATTTGAAATTTGCAGAGAAAATTTACACTAAAAATTGTTTGAGTGCAAGAAAAGTTTTAAAAATGGGGATGTCTCTCGTCAAAATCAGGCAGATATAAGAAGAAAATCCCAATTACTATGCAAATTATACTGCTTACAAACGGATTTCCCGGAAAAAGATAAGCGTCTGCAAGCACCCAAATCCCACGCCACATAAAAACAGCGCCGATCGCAACCGTTAAATTGCGTAAAAAACTTGCATCAACTCGAAAAGACAACCGCTTGAACTGATCTTTCATATTTTTTGGGTTAAAAGTCTATTTTTTAAATTATATCATTTTGTTTGATTATTTTCGCCGAATAAGGTTTAATAATTCGCGTAGCAGTTTTTATGGTTAATACGCCGGGGTAGCTCAGTGGTAGAGCACACGACTGAAAATCGTGGTGTCGACAGTCCAATTCTGTCCCCCGGCACCAGAGCAATAGCGAAGCGGTTGCTCCATATAAATGAAACGTCGCGTAAGCGACACCTCCTAAAAAACTATGGGTTTTGCAATCGCCATTATTATCATCCAGCTCATATTCGCACTTGGGCATTTCCTTTTCTATAAAACCTTAGTGCGTTTTTTTAATATCAAAAATAAACGCATTAAATTAGCGTTAAAAATTGCGCTTATATTTTTGGGCGTGAGCTTTGTTTTGGCTTCAATCTTACCCTTTGCATGGTTCTATCTTATAGCTGCATCATGGCTTGGATTCCTTCATTTTTTCTTTTGGGCAAGCGTGCTTTGTTGGGTTGTTTATGGAATCTTCAAACTCGCAAAACGTAAATTCAAAAAATTACGTTTCGGCAAATTGCACTTTAAAATCACTGCCGGAATCTTATTCGGGCTTGCTATTTTGATTAGCGTTTACGGAATCTTCAACGCAATGAATTTTCAAGTTCGCGAGATTGAAGTTAAACTGCCAAATTTGCCTAAGACATGGGAAAATAAGACGATTGCGTTTATTAGCGATGTTCATGTTGGAAAAATTAATGGCGAGGACTTTGCAAATAAAATCGTTGATAAAATTATGGCGCTTAAGCCTGATTTGATTTTTATTGGCGGCGATTATTATGATGGACATATTGATAACATTGCCGAACTTACAAAGCCTCTTGAAAATCTGAAGGCGTTTCGCGGAGTTTATTTTGTGACAGGAAATCATGAAAAATTTGATAGTGATAAAAAATATGAAAACGCTATTGATCTCGCCAGAGTTGTTGTTATGAACAATATGATGACTGACTTGGATGGCTTGCAGATCATTGGCGTGGATTATGCGGCCACAACAAATAAAAATAAATTCAAAGAAGTTTTGAATAATATGAAAATCAATAAATCAAAACCGAGTATTTTGATAAAACATGCGCCAACAAATCTTGATATTGCGAATGATGCCGGTATCTCCTTTCAACTTTCCGGACACACGCACGTGGGACAGATTTACCCTTACAGTTGGCTTACACATCTGATTTATAAAGGCTATGACTATGGCCTGAATTTATTTGGGAACATGCAAATTTATACTTCAAATGGCGTTGGTACTTGGGGCCCGCCGATGAGAGTTGGAAATACGCCGGAAATTGTTTTGATTAAAATGCTTAAGTAAGATCTTCTGCTTTTTTCGAGATTATAGATTCTTTTTCATCATCTTCCCCGTCCCCTTCAATCTGTTTAATAAACCCATTCACCTGCAAATCCCAAAGTTTTTTATAAATACCGCCATCTTTTTCAAGCAAAGTTTTGTGCGTACCTTGTTCTGCGATTCTTCCGTTTTCAATAACAAAAATTCTGTCCATTTGCATGATCGTTGAAAGCCTATGCGCGATAACAAACGAAGTTTTTCCGGCCATAAGAACCTTCAAGGCTTCTTTAATAAAAAGTTCTGATTCGGAATCAAGCTGGCTTGTTGCTTCGTCCAAAATTAAGATTTTTGGATTTGCCAAAATTGCTCTTGCAATAGCCACTCTTTGACGTTCGCCACCGGAAAGTTTTATGCCGCGTTCACCAACAAAAGATTCGTAACCGGCTTTAAATTTGCTCACAAATTCATGCGCGTGTGCAAGTTTTGCAGCTTCAATAACCTCTGCCTCCGTTGCATTTCTTTTTCCATAACGAATGTTATCCATAAGTGTTCTGTGAAACAAAATCGGATCCTGTGGAACAAGCGCAATTGCCTGTCTTAAACTATCTTGTGTGACATCCGCGATGTTTTGTCCGTCGATAAAAATATCTCCTTTTTTCAAGTTATATAAACGCAAAAGCAATTTAACGATTGTTGACTTTCCACCGCCCGAAGGTCCAATTAAAGCTATTTTTTCGCCCGGTTTAACTTCAAAAGATAAATCATTCATGATTTCCGCACCATCATCGTATGAAAAATTTACATTTTTAAATTCGATTTTTCCGATCGAAACATCAAGCATTTTTGCATTCACTCTATCTTTAACTTCATATGGTTTATTCAAAATCTCAGTCATCTCATCCGCATTAGCAAGGTGCTCATAAAGGCTCCTTATAACTCTGCCAAAATTCCAAAGCTGAAGAAATATTTCCAATAAATACGCTTGAATAAGTACAAAATCCCCTATTGTAAGAAGATCTTTACGCCACAATCTAACTGCAATATATAAAATCAATAAATCTATAGCGATCATAAATGCTCCCTGAAATGCCTCAATAATCACGTCTATGTCAAAGCTCTTTTTTGTTTTTCTAAACCAGCTTTCCGTAGCTTCGCCAAATCTTGCTTGTTCATAATTGAATCCTGAAAAAAGTTTAATATTTATATTATTTG
>Ga0172379_10006093_pt1 | contig 16380 bp, 20 predicted proteins | sample GrowelOW334metaG_FD_119756 | JGI IMG/M metagenome (GOLD analysis project Ga0172379, IMG submission 119756) | Groundwater microbial communities from an aquifer near a municipal landfill in Southern Ontario, Canada - Groundwater well OW334 metaG | ecosystem: Environmental > Aquatic > Deep... | reverse complement strand
CTTAGTCAGATAAGCCATATCCCCGGGCCGATCGACGCCCATTTCTAAAATTAAGACACGTGGATAATCCGAATCTTTAAATAAGATTAATCTTAAAGCGCTCAAAAAAATCTTCAGCCATTGGCCTAGATTACGGCCGGCCGGAGAGTCGCCGATAATCGTTAGGGGCAGGCCGATTTCATTATTATAATTCTGCCGGCTCATCCGGACTTTAAGTTTTTTATGCAAGACCGCGTAAACCGCTTCTTTAGTACTGGTCTTACCGATCGAACCAGTGATACCAATAACCAACGGCTGATACTTTTTCAAGATCAGCCGGGCTAAAAATTTTAATTTTAATTGGATAAATTTCCGCATAATTCCGAGTTTAAGTCCGAGTTTTTGGGATCTGGTAGTACTTCAGCATAAAATCCGCAATTTCCGACCACAGTGGTAAGGCCGACCCCTCCGCATATTGGACGTCTTTGGGATCATCAATCTTCGTGAGCATCACAAAAGCCGGATTATCGATCGGCGCGATGCCGACAAAAGTATGGATATACTTATCCTTACTATAACCGCCACTTTCCGCGACCTGAGCCGTACCGGTTTTCCCGCCGACATAATAACCATTAATATACGCCCGCTTAGCATGACCGAGTTCGACAACATTGACCAACATCGCGGAAACAGTCGCCGCCGTCTTATCGCTGATGACGCGAGTTATCTGCTTAGGCATGATCTCTTCTTTCTTGTCGCCGCGGATAATCTCTTTAACGATATAGGGTTTCATCAGGATACCGTGATTAGCAATGGCTTGATAGGGCATGAGCATCTGTAAAGGCGTCGCCGCGATACCCTGGCCGAAAGAAGCGGTAGCGGCTTCAATTTCTTTAACTTTAGTGTTTAATAGATTACCAATACTACCGGAACTTTCCGCTCCGAGTTCAATCCCAGTCTTCTCGCCAAAACCATAATTTTTTACATAATCCGCGAAGGTTTTCGGGCCGACCTGGCGCATCGCGAAAATCGCGCCGGTGTTTAAAGAATATTCCAAAACCGTATTCATATCTACGACGCCGTGCGGACCATGAGTAGAATAATCCGAATTTCTAATCGGCTTCGACCAACCGCTAATCATTATTTCCCCGGTATCATTATAAGTCGTAGAGGGCAGGACTTTCCCCTGATCCAAAGCGATAGACATCGTCACGGTTTTAAAAACCGAACCTGGTTCGTACTGATATAAAAGGGCCGGGTTATTATAAACGCTGATATCTTTAACACTTTTATAGTCATTGGGATTAAAATCTGGTACTGAACACATAGCGATAATCGCCCCGGTTTTCGGCTGGAGGATAACGACTGATCCGCCGCTGGCGCCATGTTTCTTAACCGCTTCTTTTAATTTCTCACAAGCCGTGAACTCCACGTTACGATCAATCGTCAAGACTAAATCTGCTCCTGATACCGGTTTAACATATTCCCGATCGTTAACGATAATCACGTTAGCTTGTGCGCCCTTTTCCGACTTGAGCGATCCGTATTGACCGAAGAGTTCATCATTAAAAAATTCTTCCAAACCATATTTTCCTTGACCGTCGCCACTAGCGTAACTGACAAAACCTAAAAGATGCGAACCGATTTCGTCTTCCGGATAATAGCGCAAACTCTCAATATTAAAATCCAAACCGGGGATCTTTAACGTCCCGTCGGGCGTAGAACTAGAATTTTTCCGAACGACTTGATAATTTTTTAATTCCAAATCTGCCGATAAGAGCGGCGAGGAGGTAGAACTAGCTAAAAAGGCATATAACTTCAATAAACCATCAATATCGACTTTCTTATTATCCAACGATTCATAGATATCGCCCGGCTTATCAAAACGCTTTAAATAACCGGCGATAATCTCCTCGCTCGTCGAGGTCGCAATCACTGGCGTACTGCTGGTCGTCTTCTTCAGCTCTTCTTCCAGGCGCGGTCGGTCAAAAAATTCATAAAACTTCTCGGCCAGCTGCCGCGGACTAACCACGTCTTTAGGGATAGCGTATAAGACCGCGAAATCTTTATTGGTCGCGACCGGATACAGTTTTTCCTGGTTATTGATAGTTTCCGTGAAATAAATTTTTCCCCGTTCCGGCTTTAATTTGCTCGTTACCTGCTGTTGGCCAGCGGCCATCGCCGTATATAGATCACATTGCTGGATCTGGATATTAAATAATTTATAGACCAAGGCGCCAGAAAATAAAAAAATAATCGCTACGACTAAACGCCAGCGACTAAGGCTAACTCGGATTTTCTCCGGTCGGGAGTTATTTTTAGAATTACGCCACATAAGAGATATAATGACCAATTACCCGCTACCAATAATTAAGCAAAAATTAGTAATTCTATTTTTTAGCTAAAGCCAAATCACTATTAACTGTCAGATATTCTACGTCTCCCACGGCCACCATATTAATATTTTTAGTCCGGGAGTTAAGAGAATAATAGGATTGGGCCGAATTGACCGCTTCTTGATTTTCCAGGTTAGCGCTAGCGAGCGTCATCGCCTGGGTCTTTAAATCCCGTAAGGAAAAGCCTAAAACCGTCAGACTACTGATATTAATCAGATAAAATATCCCAATGACGGCCAAAATTCCATACAGGCCGAAATTGAAATACTTGAGATTAAAGCGATTTTTTTTAGCCGGAGAACCTAATTGCGCGACATAGCAATTGACGATCTTGGTCATAGGAGCGGAATGAATTAAATGATATTTAATTTAAAAATTATTCATTTTAGCCGCGGCGCGGAGCTTAGCGCTTCGGGCGCGAGGATTTTTTTCCGTTTCTTCCAGGCTCGGGACTAAAGGTTTCTTAGTTAGGATCTGAAAATCTGGAGAATTTTTTAAGAATCTTTTGACTATCCGATCTTCCCCACTATGGAAAGATATGACTACGAGACGTCCGCCGGGTTTCAGGATACTAGTAGTCTGGGATAAAACGGCGGTCAGGGCGTCCAGTTCTCCGTTAGTTTCCATCCGCAGCGCCTGAAAGATTCTGGTCGCGGGATGAATCTTAGTACGATAACGAATCGGGATAACTCTTTCGATGACCGCTACCAATTCAGCGGTGGTGGTTATTTTTTTCTCTCGTCGGGCGGCAACTAGAGCTTTAGCGATCTGATAAGCGTGGCGCTCTTCCCCGTATTCCCGAAAGATCCGGGTCAGTTCTAAGAGCGGATACTGGTTAACAATCGCACTAGTAGAACGTTCGCTCTCTGGCCCAAAAGCCATCTCTAGCGGCCGTTCACCTTTGAAGGAAAAACCGCGCGTCTCATCTTCCAGTTGAGCCGAAGATAAACCGAGATCTAGGACCAGGCCGTCAAATTTAGTGCCGGGCGGAAAATTGGCCGCGATAACCGAACTTAAATTTTTAAAATTATCGGAAATTAGAACAACATTACTAATTTTTTTCTCCGCGAGTAGGTCTTGAGCATTCTTAATGGCCAGTCCGTCCAGATCCAGCGCGAGAACTTTTCCTTTTTTACCGAGCGCCGTCGCTAAAGCCAGAGTATAACCGGCGCCGCCCAGAGTACCATCAATGAATTTCTGACCGGGTTTGGCTTGGAGATATTCCAGGACTTCTTTAAGCATGACCGGAAGATGCAAATAAGCCATAAATAATTTTTAAATCCCCAGGTCTCCCAATTCTTCGGCGATGGCATTACTATTCTTTTCTAATTCGCCTTTATATCTCGCCCAAGCCGCCTCTTCCCAAATTTCTAAATGATTATACAAACCGGCGACAATAACACTTTTTTTCAAACCGGAAAATTTCCGTAGATATTCCGGCAAGGTGATCCGTCCCTGATTATCAAACTCCACGTCCATCGCGCCGGCTAACATATGACGACTGAAGGCGCGCGCCTTTCCCTGACTTAGGGGTAAAGCGGCAAATTTTTTGGCAATAGCTTCAAACTGCTCTTTAGAATACAAAAATAAGCAGTTATCCAAACCCTTGGTAACAACTGCTCCCTTTTTTAAGATTGTCCGGAACTTAACCGGTATGGCTAAGCGACCCTTCTCATCTAGGTTGTGATTGTATTCGCCGATGAACATAATTAAGAGATAGCGCTCGTAGAGTTTAAGGGTGATGACAAGCAAAGTTTCACCCCAATTCCCCACATTTCACCTTACGAGTTTAATTATACACCACCAATCACCTAGGGTCAACATTCTAGTTTTATGGAAAAACAGCCAAAAAAACCGATAAAAAACCACTTATCAACAAGTGGCTCTTTTAAATAAAAATAATTTGTCAAAATTGTCTAGAAGTTATCAACAATTAGTACACAGGATTATAATTTAGGTTTTTTAGCTATTCCGATGTTTGGTTCGCGATCATAAAGCGGTTCCACGATACTATAGCGCCCGAATTTTTTATTTTGGCGCGCGGTTTTTGGTTCAGATTCTACCGGAATCTTTAAAGCATAAGCCAGGGCGTTAGCGGTAATGACCCCGATACGGAGCGCCGTAAAACTGCCGCCCTGATTAGCGACCACGATCTTTTTTAGCGCGTTCAATCTTATCTTCTGGCTTTTTAAGAGACGATCAATTCCCGGCATTAATTTCTCGGCCTGACGCCGCGGGGCTTTAATTTTTCGACTCGCAATAATTTTGGCGCCGTCGCGCAGCGCGATTACTATTTCGTCTTGGCTAGTGGTATTGATGTAGAGGGTCATATTTTATGTTTTTTATTTTCCGCCCAAAAAGCGGCGAGCATCTTAGGATAAATTAATTTTATTTTTTTAATCATGTCTGGGTCATTATTTAATTCAAGATATTTGATCTTAATTTTTGAAACGATTTCCGGCGCGATCCCCAGTTCTTCCCATAATCGCTCTCGATCGCTTAAATAATCGGAATTTTTATCATAAGCTTTCTTGACTAGACTATAATATTCCCGAAGTGACTCCAAATCTTCATTATTATAAGCTTTTTCCGGAGCCGGCGGAAAAAAATCTAAGAACGGAAAGGCGTTAGAGTCTAATCGGTCAGCAACAAATTTTAAAACAGTCAGATTAAAACGGCCCCCACGGATAAAATCTATAACGCGGTCCTGTCTAATCAAGTCGGGAAAATCTTGCCCCACTATTTCATCAAATAAACGGTCACAGATCAGATGAACGGCCCAACCGATCTTAAAATCATCGCCGGAATAAAAATCTGGGCTCAAAAATATATCAGCATGGGTAGCTAAACGCGGGAGTTTGTAAATAAAACGGCTATCTGGATAGATGGTGCCGGAAAGATAGGCTGATAAATTATGTATTGGAAAATTATCCTTAACATCTAGCGCAAATCGTAGATGGGTCGCGTCTAAAGGCATAAATTATTTAAAATCATCTTAAAATATCTTTAATTTCTTTTAAACTACTAACTTTAACCAGCCGCTCCCTTAGTTTTGCCGCCCCTTCTAAACCAGCAACGTACCAGACCAGATGCTTACGCAGTTCTATCAAACCCGGCTTCCCTTTTAATTTCTGTTCCCGGGCGGCATGATCAAGCGCAATTTTAAAAATTTGTTTCGTTTTTAAATTAATAACTTTTCCGTTTTTTATTTCTTTAAATAACCATGGTCGCCCCAAGATACCACGAGCCAGACCCAAACCGTCGGCGCGACTTAATTTCAAGGCGCGACGGGCCGAACTTAAATCATTGATTCCGCCGTTAGCTATTATAACTCCTTTAAAATATTGGCTGGCTTTTTTTACTAAACTCCAATCCGCGGCACCGACAAAGCCTTGGTTTAAGGTCCGGCCATGGATCATTACGGCCGCGACCGGCAAATCGGCAATGTTTTTTAAGAACTTGAGGGCGTCGACTTCACTGGACCCAGCTCTGATTTTTATGGAAACCGGCAGATCAGTATTAGCGAGAACCGCTTCAATCACGGCCCGAGATTTTTTTAAATCTTTCATCAATCCGCAACCGGCGCCCTGTTTGCAGACTTTAGGGACCGGACAACCGAAATTAATATCTATCCCGTCCGGTTTTATCTTTTCCGAAATAAGGCGGCTAGCCACGGCGAAATGCTCCGGATTAGCGCCAAAAAGTTGGACCACATAGTATTTTTCTAACTTATGATTAAATTTTAATAGTTCCCAAGTGGCGTTAGTCGCTCTATTTTTACGGTTATAAAAAAGCGCCGTGGCCGAAACCATTTCGCTATATAAAACATCCGCTCCGTATTTTTTGCAAATCTGGCGGAAAGCGGAATCAGTAAAACCGGCCATGGGCGCGAGCGCCAAAATCGGGCGGCCGCTCGTTTTTAATTTTTGCCAAAAATTAGTGGACATGATTATTTTTTATTGTTCTTTTCTTTTTCATCATTAGCCCTCTTAATCATTGTCGGTAAAAGTAATAGAGCTGTTACCAGCAGTAAAATCGCCACGATGAGATAAAAAATCATTATATCCATATTATTTTCTTAAATTAATACTAAAAATAAAAAGATAACAAGTTAATAACAGCCCTGATAGAAACCAGAATAAATTAAAATTATTAAATATCGTCGGTAATACTATAGACGCGAAACAGACAACGCCAATATCAGAAATGATGTCGGAAATCTTTATAATCTGATACTTTGAAAAAACCGGTTTAAATAACCGCATATCAATTAAATTATAATTAGAGGACTAATCATAAAATAATTGACCTTAAAATAACCTAAAAATTTTCTAAAGAGCCCCTTTATTTATTTCTTTTTTATTTTATACCCATTTTTAATGTCTTCCACCAAATAACCTCGATTTTCTAATTCCGCTCTTAAACGATCAGCTTCCGCCCAATCTTTAGCGACTCGGGCGGCTTGACGCGCTTCAATTAATTTTTGAATATCATCATTAACTACTATCTCGACCGGCTTTAGTTTTAAACCCAAGACATTATCGTCAAAATCTAAAATCGTAGCTAGTTTGTCAGCGTTATCCAGATCTGATTTTAACACATCTTGGACAACCGCTAAAGCTTGGGGCATATTCAAATCATCGTTAATCGTCTGTAAAAATAATTTCTTATAATTATCATCAATTCGGCCAACTGGCCACCGCCAAATCTTTTCGTATTTATCATATTCCCCTAAACTTTGGACCTGATTATATAAACCGGCTAAACCGGCGCGGGCGGAATCTATAGAATCTTCACTATACTCCATCGGCTTGCGATAATGGACTTGTAAAGCCGCAAAACGATAAGCGAGTGGATTGATTCCCTTCTTAATAAAGGCATTTTCTAACGTCAGGAAATTTTCCTCGCTTTTAGCCATCTTTTTCCCGCCGGCGATATTCAAGAAAGCACCGTGCAGCCAATAATTAAAAAACTTTTTTCCGGTCGCGGCTTCGGATTGGGCGATTTCGTTAGTGTGATGGATATTGATATGGTCGATGCCGCCGCAATGGATATCCAATTGATCTTTTAATAAAGCCAAGCTCATCGCCGAGCATTCAATATGCCAGCCCGGAAAACCGACGCCCCAGGGCGAGTCCCATTCCATCTGACGTTTGACACTAGTTTTGCCGGCCGGCGCCGAAAATTTCCATAAAGCGAAATCGGTCGGATTCTTTTTTTCCGGATTTATTTCCACGCGCGCGCCTTCTTTTAATTTCTCAAGAGGCAAATGGCTTAATTTATTATAATCTTTAATCTTAGACGTATTAAAATAGATTCCGTCAGAAATTTTATAGGTAAAACCTTTATCTTCTAAAATTTTTACCATATCTACCTGTTCTTTAATATAGTCAGTCGCTTTGCACCAATTATTTTTGCTTGGTTCTTTAATATTTAAATCCTTTAAATTATCTTTAAAGGCCTGCCAATAAAATTCCGCTATCTCCCAAGCGCTTTTCCCTTCCCGCGCCGCACCACGCTCCATTTTATCCTCGCCCATATCCATATCGCCAGTTAAATGGCCGACGTCAGTGACATTCATCACGCGTTTTACTTCATAACCGTTATATTCAAGCGTCCGTTGCAAAAAATCTTCAAACAGATAAGTCCGCAAATTACCGATATGGGCGTAGTTATAAACAGTCGGGCCGCAAGTATAGAGACCGACTTCGCCAGCCTTAATCGGCTTAAATTCTTCTTTGCGGCGCGATAAAGTATTGTATAAAAATAAAGGCGACATAATTATTATGGTAATTACTGATTATTATTTTATTATTTTTTGATTTCACTTATAAACTGCGTCAATTTCTCTCGATAGTCATCCTTAACTACTTCCTTGCTGAGGACGGTCAATGAAGCCGCTGATTTCAAACCGATCAGATCAGCCATATTATCTATAGTCCGATTAGCGCCGGCGCCGCCCTGGGTCACGAAAAAAGCGACTCGTTTTAATTTATCTTTCTGGACGCTTAGGTAAGACCGAACGGGCGAAGCCATGGTGCCGGCCCAGACTGGCGTACCGATTAATACTAAGTCATAACCAGTCGGATCATTTTTCGGCGATTCAATCTCCGCTAGAATCTTTTTCATCGCTTCCCGGCCACAGATCATATAGTTAAGGACACCGGCGCGATTTTTTTTATCAATTATTTCTTCTGCCTCCGCGCCTAATTCGATCGCTAATTGAAGGGCAACTTTTTTAGTCAGGCCGGTCCGGGAATAATAGACGACTAAAATTTTCATATTATTTAAAATTATTTTGGTTGGACGTAAGAAGCCATCTTGACTAAAGAAGGATAAAAATTTCGCAAATTATCCTGAAGCCGAGGATTTAAATTTTTATCGTAGATATAATGCTGGAATTGCTGCTTCAAGGAATCTACTAATTTAAGATAAACGGCGCCTTCCGTCTGGCTCGAACCTGTTTCGGCAGGATTAGCCGTCGAATCAGCCGTCAAGGATCGTAATAAATCATCCAACTCTAACTTACTCAAAGAAAAATAAAATAAAGGAATATGAGCTAATTCTTTTCTAACTAATTTTTCATTCCGAAAAGTAGCTCCATATTTGATCTTAACGCCGCTGTTTTTCATCTTAGCGCTCCCACCCTCCATTTTTTCTTCAATCTTCTTACTCTTCTTCTCGCCGCCGTCGTCACCGATATTACCAATAACTTCGTCTACGCCGCAGATTACCACGCCAGTTTCCTTATCAATAATCAGCTGATCGGCGCCATTTTCATAATCGTCATAAATTGAGGCGCGCACGATAATGAAATCATCTCCTAAAATCTTATCAAACAACAAAGTCGTAGCGATCTCCGTAATGTTGGAAGGATTTTTTTCTAGGTCGGCTAAAAATTTGGCTGGTGACTTAGATACTTCCTCCGACCAGCCATTCACTTTTTCAATTAGTAAATCTTGATCATAGTCCGCGTCGGCGCCAGTCATCTTCAGTCGCCCATCCGTCGTAAAAAAATCACCGTGCTCGGAATTAAGACGTCCGGCTAAAGCGGCCAATTTTTCTTTTAAACGCGGTAAATAAGTTTCCGGTTTCGGAAGCTCTGCTTTTCGGCCAGAATATTCCGGACTGCTTAAATCAATCTTTTCACCGACTTTAAATTCGCGCGAATACTCAATACTCATACTATTTAAAATTAACGGGTATTTTTAGGGAGGCGTCATTTTCCGGCAGGCCCGAAGGATTATCTTTAGCGATAACTAAATAGCCGCTAGTCGCGGTCGTAGTAAAATTTAAGATCGCCGTAAAGGGGACAAATTCCATCGTCATCCAATCGCTTTGAGCTGTGCCGGGCCCAGAAGCTATCACTTCGCCGGTCGCCGTAATCAATCTAACCGGTAAAGTCGCTTCGAAAAACCAATTTCCTCTCGCTTGGCCGCTAACAATAAGCGGGGATTTAATCAGGCTATCCGCTGCTGGTGAAGCGATTATCACTTCCGGTATTACTTCGGGGGCGGGATTTACAGAACCATCCTCGGACGGTAATCCGCCCGGGCAATAGACAGTCGGCATCGGAGCGCTGGGATGGCCATGTTTAACCCAATTGCCATCGGTACAGAACCAATTATCTTCAGGGCCGGACGCCAAACGCAAAGCTACGGCCGCCGCGGCGGCGAGCAATAAGATCACGATGATTAACCAAAAATATGGTTTTTTCATAGGGTTTAAAATTCCTCGTCTAAATCCTTAAAAATTTTTTTATGTTTCAATTTTTTTAATTTCGGATTAAGATGAATTTGCTCTTTAGTCACCTGTGATTTTTTAGTCTCCCAGGCCGCGCGTGATAAACCACGGATTATGGCTTTATCCAAATCAGCTCTTTTCAGTTTAATAATCTGACTCTTAACCATAAAAAATTAAAACTTGAACTCTCCCGCGCTGATTAATTCGGTTAATTTTTTGCGATCCGAAGGAAATTCTCTTTCCAACAAAGCCGCGGGCAGCTCTTCTTTCTGACCCGGTCGACCGATAGCGATCATGGCTTCTAATTTATAGGTGTCCGGAATATTTAAATTAGTCCGAGCCTGATCATAATCAAAACCGCTCATAGCATGGGCGACTAAACCACGATTAACGGCCTCTAAGGCTAAATTTTCCCAGGCCGCACCGGCGTCAAAACTAGCGGTTTGATTGGGTTTGCCATTATGTTCTTTTTCAGATATTACCAAAACCAAGACGGCCGCTTTAGCGACCCAGGTCTGATTAAATTCTCCCAAAGCGGAAAATAATTTATCCCAAGCCGGCGTACCGTTTTGGCCATAGATAAAACGCCAGGGTTGGCCGTTATAGGCCGAAGGCGCCCACTTAGCGGCTTCGAGCAAGGACATTAATTCTTCCTCGCTTAAAACTTCGCCGCTTAAAGCGCGCGGCGACCAACGTTTTAAGATCAGAGGGTTAATTTCATGTTCTGGTTTCCGGAAATCATGAAGATTTATATCAGTAGTTAACATAGGTTTAAAAATTAATAACTAGTATTTGGCGGGCTGGTCACTAACTAAAGCATTACTCAACCAGGAACCGATCCACAGGAAGATTGAAAGAAGAATCGCGGTCCCTAAACCGTTAACGCTAAAACCTTTAACAAAACTAGAGACCAGAAGAACTAATAAACCGTTGATAACTAGGGTAAATAGGCCTAGAGTCAGGATATTGATTGGCAAGGTCAGCATTATTAAAAGCGGACGGATAACCGCGTTAATTAGCCCCAAGAACAGGGCGGTGATAAGAGCGGCCCAAAATCCGGCCACGACGACACCGCTGAAGATAAGCGGAGAAACTAATAAAAATAGAGCATTAATGACTAAACGGATGATAAATTTCATATAATTAGAGTTTAAATTAATTATCTTAATTACTCCTGTATTTTACCATATTTTGCCGGAAAAGACATTTTTCTCCTAAATAACCGGCCTTTTTATATAAAAATCCCGCGTTCTTGGTAAATTAGAACGCGGGTGCCAATCAGTCAGGATCTTTCAAGCCGTGACCAGTTCTTCTTCTGGCTCATGCTCTCTAAAACCACGGAAAGCGACTCGGCCATCTAGATATCCAAAAAGATAATCTTTATCTTGATAGGATACATAGCCTTCGGCTTCGGCGGTTTCATTATCGGCGCCGGTAAATTTTTCAAAAACAACTTCAGTGTCATGTTGAGGAATCTTGACTCTGATAGGAGACCCTTCTAGATCCTCGACTATCACGTTTCCGCTGATTTTTAGCTTGTCGTCGGGGCGAGTGGCATTAATGATACTGAATATCTTTTGCACCAAACAGAGGACAACGACATTTTTGTGCGAGATCGAAATGACCATGGTGTTACCTCCGGATTTTGTTTAGAAATAGTTGGTTTAAAAAATGAAATGTTTTATTGAGACTAAATATTAAAATGTTCAAAGGACATTAAAGTTTAACTTTTTACCGGTGGTCGTTAGTGGATTCGAACCACTGACCTCCGCGATGTGAACGCGGCGCTCTAACCAGCTGAGCCAAACGACCGAGAAAAATCCCGCCAGAAGGGTAATAATAGGGGGCGGGATCCACACACAACAATATGTTACTGCTTGGGCAGTATCGTCGGAGTGAAACTCCGTCTCTCGAGGGTGGGATTTTAAAAAAATATTTAAAAGAAAAAGTGCCCGGGGGGGGACTTGAACCCCCATGGGATCGCTCCCACAGCGTTCTGAACACTGCGTGTATACCAATTTCACCACCCGGGCAAAAACTGCTTATAGTTTGCCATAGAGTTTTCGGTTTGTAAATAGTTAATTTTAAGAAAATAAGTTAGATAATTCCCTCTTTTTTTATGGTATAATTAGCTTATGCTCAACCTAGATATTGAACAAAAATATTTCGATCTCGGCTATAAACTTATTGGCGGCGTAGACGAAGCTGGCCGAGGGCCTTTAGCCGGACCAGTCGTTGCCGCTTGCGTAGTGATCGGGCCAGATTTCCGGATTAACCAGGCTGATTTAGAGCTCGTCGCCGACTCTAAAAAACTGACTGCTAAAAAACGGGAACATCTTTTCGGCGTAATTAAAGAGCATGCTCTAGCCGTAGAAATTGGTGTGGTTGATAATTTAGTTATTGATAAAATTAATATTCTTCAAGCGAGTTTTCTGGCTATGCGCCGGGCAATCAAAAAATTAGCGATCCAACCGGATTATATCCTGCTAGACGGCGGCTTTAAGATCCCGAAACTGGATAAACCGCAAACGGCGATCGTCAAGGGCGATGCCACGGTCTGGGCGATCGCGGCGGCGTCTATAATCGCTAAAGTCAGCCGCGACTGGCTGATGTCGGAAATTGATAAGAAATATCCGCAATACGAATTCGCTAAACATAAGGGTTACGGGACAAAACTGCATCTAGCAAAAATAACGGAGTTCGGCCCCTGCCCCCTGCACCGTTTTAGCTTCCGGCCGATTAAGGTAAAAACCTAAAAACGGGCTGATCAGCCCGTCTTTTATAGATTTTTTAACAATTTATTTTAACTTTTTATCTTATAAACTCCGCGGAGCAGATCTAAATCTTTTTTAGTATCTAATAATAATTGATTATTGAATTTTACGACGGAATTAAGCAGATCCAGGGCAATCTTATCCTGCTTATTCTTGGTCCGCGATTCTTTAAACATCTCCACAAAAGCCGACATATCTTTCATAAAACAATGGCCGCCGGCGCCGCGGCCGGTTTTTCCCTGATGGCCGCTTTGATGATTAATCGCCAAATGACCCGCCCCAATCCGGTTATCGCAACCGACGATTTTCATGACCGTATCATAATCTACCTTCTTATTCCGCGCTAAATTATAAACGATATTGGCAAAGACGACTTTAAAAAACAGGAAGTTATTGCCCATATACTTAACGAGCTCGGCTTCCCGGCTATTGACGATAAAATTATGAGGGGCTTTAGGCAGTAATTTTAAAACGACCGGAGCCATTTTTTTGGATTTCTTAGTATAACCGATGACATTACGTAACGGGAATCGCGTATCATTAACGGCGCTTTTTTCTCGCAAGAACTCTGGCGAATGTAAAATATATTTTTTCGGATATAAACGTTGGAATTTTTCCGTGGTGCCGATCTTGATCGTTGATTTTATGATCGCGGTCTTCCCGTCACCGACCAATTTTATAACTGCCCGCAAGATACTATCGTCAAAACCGCGCGGCGTAGAGGGCGTCGGAACAGCGATAAAGACGAAATCGCAAGTCTTGATCAAAGCTTTATTAGCACGATGACTCTCCTTATCATAACGGATAATCTGATAGCCGCGGGCTAAAAAATCATCCGCCATATTTTTACCAATAAAACCCTGGCCGATAAAACCGACCGTTATTTTCTGCTGGCTCATTTTAGTATAGAAATAAATTTAAAAACGTTTATAAGTTTTCTCTAAATCTTCCCGGTCCTCTTCTCGGCATTTCTCTCTTTCCTCATGATCTTCGGCGGCACTTAAAGCGGCCAGGCGGCGTTCTTCGTTAATTTCATCCGCCGCTTTATGGCCAGCTTCAATATCCTCCGAAAAATCATACTCTCCAAGCGAATCGTCACCGCTAGTTTCTGTCTTCTTCTTGGTTACCGGCGGCTTAATTTTTTCTAATGAATTAAAGTTAGGCATATTAAATATTAAACCACTCTTATTACTCTTAGTCAAATTAGAAACGCGATTAAAAAACAAACTGACAAAAAAGGACCGCTAAAAACAGTCCTTTTTTATGAAAAATTATTTTAATCTTATCTCTTAGCACCGCTATAAGCGATAGCTCGAACGACATTCCAAGCTAAGGCGCTAACCGGCGCATGACCATAAACATATCTAAAAGTATTAATCGCCACTTTTTCACTATTTAGATTGCGGCTTAGCGGCAATAGGCCATAAGCGATAACCATGATCGCGTTTTCATCGATATTATTGCTCATATTCGCGTTGCGGCGATAGACTTTCAGGAACTCGGCCTTAGCTTGAGCCTCGGCTTTAGCGCTCCGTTCGGTCGGCCACCGGCCGCTAGCAATCTTTAGGACATCAGACCATTCGGCTTCGCTATTAGGTAATTTACCATAAGCCTGGAAATAAGAATTAATGACGGCCGCGCGTTCGCCGGCTCCTAAACGCTGGGTGCTATTAGTACCGTAAAAGATAAAATCATTAATTGTTGATTTCTCACCGGCGCTAATCTTGCTATCTAATCCTAAAATCGTTTTATATTTAATTAAGCTGGCTTGTTCACCTGCTAAATTAGCCGTACCGCCTAAATGCGTTAAGAGAGTATCGGTATTATTAGAACCCATGATTACAGCTTCACTCGCAATATTTTCTAAGACCGTGCCGCCAGTTGTAGGAGTCACGGGCGGAACAACAGGCGGAATAGTTTCCCCCGGAACAGTCCCGGTCGGACAAGCTCGCTGTTGATCATTCTGTTGAGCCGTAGTCAAAACGCAGCCGCTCGGCGATTGGGATAAGACATTGCGATAATTTAGTCCGCTAAAACAAGCGGTTTGCCAGGTACCAAAAGTGACCGAAGAGCAAGGAGGAGAATAACTGCTACCGCCTCCACCACCGCCTCCACCACCGCCGCTATTAGCGACGCAAGAACCAGCGCTAAAGGTATAACCAGAGTTACAAGTTATAGAGCAAGACGGATAAGCGGCCACGGTACCGTTAGAGATAGTTAGGGGGGAACAATTAGTAACTGATCCGGATAAGCCGCTTTCAAAGCTAGGATTTAAATTCTGCCAAGGGCTTTCTGTCGCTGAAACGGATGAACCGATAAAAATCATCAGGGCGCAGAGAGTAAGGCTAATTATTATTTGATTTTTTATTTTCATAGTTTTTTCGGTAAAATCTTTAATGGAGCCGGTTCTAGTACCGGCTCCATTGAAATTTTAATTAGCTGATTACTCGTAATTTACTCGATAACTTGTGGAATATGACCCCGCTGATGTGGAATTCGGGATCTTAACCATGATATGGATATTAGTTTGGATACCATCCATATTCGTATCATCGTCAGTAGCAACGGTCACATTGCTCGGATAAGTATCGGCGGCCGTAACTGTTATCGGGCTGGCTAAACTACCAGTGCCAGCGGCAATTTGTTCAGAGTAGTATTTAATATTATTAGCCGCCGCTAAAGTGTTGGAGCCAGAGACCCAGTTATTGAACTTCAAGGCAAAGTCGTTTTGGTTGTTCGGTAGAGTCATCCTGATTACCCATTCCCAGCCATCATCATAAGAATCATTGGCCGTACCCGTCATTTTTATCATCGTGGAGCTCATAACTCCGAAACTGCCATTGGGAGCGGCGACGGTTGTGAAGTTAGAGGTTACGTTTGAGCCATAAGCGGTTGCTAAGTGGTTACCAACTAAATCAGTAATACCTGTCGTTATCTTGAACCAATAAGCGGTATTATTAGTTAAGGTAATGCTCGGGCCGCCGATTCTGATCATCGTTCCGTTTTCCATTAGCTGAGGTGAACCGACTGAAACCGGAGTGGCGCAAGCCGCATCGCTAACTAAACATAATTTAACAGTATCGCTGCCGATAGAGTTCGGGTCTAGTGCTTCACTAAAAGCGACATATAAATCTTCCGGATTAACACTGACGCCAGTGGCACCAGCGGCGGGAGCTTGACTATCAAAAGTCGGCGCGGTAATGTCAGCTCCAACATTTGGGTCTTCAGTAATAACTACGGCCGTTGAAGCAGCACTGGTATTACCATAGACATCAGCGGCGGTAGCTGTAAAGCTATTAGCCGCACCCTGGTTTAAAGAAACATAAACTGACCAGGCGGTTTGTCCAACCGGAACATTAGCAGTTGCGACTAAAGTTGCGCCATTATAAACCTGGACGGTCCTAACCGTGGCACTAGGAGTATCCGCACCAGCAGTACCGGAGATTACATAGGAATCGGCATTAACGGTAGCTAAAGTCGTAGTGATT
>Ga0172379_10006092_pt1 | contig 16391 bp, 17 predicted proteins | sample GrowelOW334metaG_FD_119756 | JGI IMG/M metagenome (GOLD analysis project Ga0172379, IMG submission 119756) | Groundwater microbial communities from an aquifer near a municipal landfill in Southern Ontario, Canada - Groundwater well OW334 metaG | ecosystem: Environmental > Aquatic > Deep... | reverse complement strand
GCTTGCTTTATAATCCGCAACCCACTTGGAAAAATATCAATGCGCATCGGTCCTTACGAACTCAAAAACAACCTCATCGTTGCCCCTATGGCCGGGGTCACTGACAGGCCGTTTCGCATGCTGTGTAAACGCATGGGGGCGGGCATGGCCGTGAGCGAGATGGTCGCGTCAAACTCCCTGCTGTACGGCTCTGAGAAGACGAAACGCCGCGCCAATCATGAGGGTGAGGTCGATCCGATCTCGGTGCAGATCGTCGGCGCGGATCCGAAAATGCTCGCGGAAGCCGCGAAATACAACGTGGATCACGGTGCGCAAATCATCGATATCAACATGGGTTGCCCGGCTAAAAAAATCTGCAACGTGATGGCAGGATCGGCGCTGCTGCAAAATGAGCCGCTGGTCGCGAAATTGCTCGAAGCGGTTGTCGGTGCGGTCAATGCGCCGGTGACGCTGAAAATTCGCACTGGCTGGGACACGCATAACCGTAACGCCGTGCGCATCGCACAAATCGCCGAAGCGTCCGGGATACAGGCGTTAGCAATACACGGGCGCACCCGTGCCTGTGCCTATACCGGGGATGCCGAGTACGACACGATACGCGCGGTGAAGGCGAGTGTAACTATTCCTATCATCGCCAACGGTGATATCACCACGCCTGAAAAGGCGCGTTATGTGTTGCAATATTCGGGGGCTGATGCGGTAATGATCGGCCGTGCGGCGCAGGGGCGTCCCTGGTTGTTCCGCGAAATCGAACATTTTTTACAGACTGGCGAGCATATGCCTTCGCCTGAGGTGTCGGAAATCCATCGCGTTTTGCTGGCGCATGTGGTTGAATTATATGATTTTTATGGCGAGCATACCGGGTTGCGTATCGCGCGCAAGCATATCTCGTGGTACACGAAGGGGTTGGCTGGATCGGCGCACTTTCGCCATCAGATGAATCAGTTGGAAAGTGTTGCCGAACAGCATGCGGCAGTGGACGAATTTTTTGCGGAGCAGGCGGCGCGCGGATTGCAGTTGCGCTATCTGGATAATGTGAGTCTGGAAGGGTTAGCGGCATGAGCGCGATTAATGAAAACGAGATGGCGCGCTATGTGCGGCAAGCTCTGAGCGAATACTTCAGCGATCTCGACGGGGAAGAACCCGGTTGCGATGTTTACGACATGGTGATGAATTGTGTCGAAAAACCGCTGGTCGAGATGGTGCTGGCGCAGGTCGGCGGCAATCAGTCGCGTGCATCGGCCATGCTGGGGATCAATCGCAATACCCTGCGCAAGAAAATGCTGCTGCACGGCATAGAATAAAAGCTGAATTCATGCCGCAGGGGCATTCCCACGCAACGACGCAGCCAAGGCTGCTGTTGCTGAGTGAAGGATTCAGGGTTGAGGATGCACCACTCACGATTTACCAAATTTATATTAACTGGAACTATCATGGCAACAATTAAACAGGCACTCATCAGCGTATCCGATAAATCCGGCGTACTCGAATTCGCACGAGGTTTAAACGACCTCGGCGTTAAAATTCTCTCGACCGGCGGCACAGCCAAGCTGTTCGCAGACAACGGCATTCCTGTCACCGAAGTGGCCGATTACACGGGTTTTCCGGAAATGTTGGACGGTCGCGTCAAGACGCTGCAACCTAAGGTTCACGCAGGCATTCTGGCGCGCCGCGATCTGCCCGAACACGTCGCAACATTGGCCGCTCACAACATTCCAACGATAGACCTCGTCGTGGTGAATCTGTACCCGTTCGCGGCCACCATCGCAAAACCGGATTGTTCGCTGGAAGATGCCGTTGAAAATATCGATATCGGCGGTCCGACCATGGTGCGTGCCGCAGCAAAGAATCACGGCCACGTTGCTATCGTCACCGACCCGTCGGATTACACCTCGGTGCTGGCAGAAATGCAGACCAATGACGGTGCCGTATCGGACGCGACGCGCTTTGATCTGATGAAAAAGGCATTTTCGCATACGGCCGCCTATGATTCTGCGATCAGCAATTACCTGACCACGATCGGTAGCGACGGCACAAAAACTGAATTTCCGGAGCAGATCAATTTCAATTTCGCCAAGGTGCAGGACATGCGTTACGGTGAGAACCCGCACCAGAACGCCGCTTTTTACCGCGAACTGAATCCGGTCGCAGGTTCGATTGCCAACTATACCCAGGTGCAGGGCAAGGAGCTTTCCTATAACAATATCGGCGATGCGGATGCAACGTGGGAGCTGGTGAAGACGTTTGATCAGTGCGCCTGTGTGATTGTCAAACATGCTAATCCCTGCGGTGTGGCGATTGCAGACACCCCGCTCAACGCATACAAACTGGCTTATGCGACCGATACCACGTCTGCGTTTGGCGGCATCATCGCCTTTAACCGCGAGTTGGACGAGCAGACCGCTAAACAGATCACCGACAACCAGTTTGTCGAATTGATTATTGCACCGAGCGTGACGGATGCGGCGCTGGCGATTACCGCTGCCAAGCAAAATGTGCGCGTGCTGATCGTGCCGCTGTCGAATGCCCATAACCAGTACGATATGAAGCGCGTCGGCGGTGGACTGCTGGTGCAGACGCCGGACATTCTGAATGTGCAGGCATCGCAATTCAAAGTGGTCACTAAAGCGCAGCCAAGTGCCGAACAGTTGCAGGATCTGCTGTTTGCCTGGCGCGTCGCAAAGTATGTGAAGTCCAACGCGATCGTATTCTGTCGTGGCGGTCAGACTTTAGGGGTGGGCGCGGGCCAAATGAGCCGCGTGGATTCGACCCGGATTGCTGCGATCAAGGCGCAGAATGCAGGGCTTAGCCTGATCGGTTCAGTGATCGCCTCCGATGCGTTCTTCCCGTTCCGCGACGGTTTGGATGTACTGGCCGAAGCCGGTGCCAAGGCCGTGATTCAACCGGGCGGTTCCATGCGCGACGCGGAAGTCATCGCAGCGGCGGACGAGCACGGTATCGCGATGGTTTATACCGGATACCGTCATTTCAGACATTAAACATTGGGACGGGAGTATGGTTTAGGGGGATGGACACAGCAGACTTTGCGACTTTCCCCTGCTGTCTTTCCTGCTTTCCCTTTTTTTTAAGAGAGCGTCAATATGAAAATTTTAGTGATCGGTTCCGGTGGTCGTGAGCACGCAATGGCGTGGCGTCTGGCGCAAGCGCCCAAGGTGCAGAAGGTGTTTGTCGCACCCGGCAATGCCGGTACAGCGCTGGAAAACGGCATTGAAAATGTTGCGATCAGCGAGGTGGACGCGTTGCTCGAATTTGCGCTGCGCGAGAATATCTATCTGACGGTGGTGGGGCCTGAAGCGCCTTTATCCAAAGGCGTGGTCGATGCGTTCCGCCGTGCGGGTCTGAAGATTTTCGGCCCGACCAAAGCCGCTGCCCAGCTCGAATCCTCCAAGGATTTTGCCAAAGCCTTCATGGTGCGGCACAACATTCCGACCGCGTTTTACGAGACTTTTAGCGATGTTGCTGCCGCTCATGCTTACGTCGATAAGCATGGCGCGCCTATTGTCATCAAGGCCGATGGTCTGGCTGCCGGCAAGGGCGTAGTGGTCGCGTTGTCGCTCGATGAGGCACATCAGGCAGTAGACATGATGCTCTCGGACAACAAACTGGGGGATGCCGGTGCACGCGTGGTGATCGAAGAATTCCTGGCAGGCGAGGAAGCCAGTTTCATCGTGATGGTGGACGGCAAAAACATCCTGCCGCTGGCAACCAGTCAGGATCACAAACGCCTGATGGACGCAGATCAGGGGCCTAATACCGGCGGTATGGGCGCCTATTCGCCCGCGCCCGTGGTCACCCCTGAGGTGTATGCACGCGCCTTGCGCGAAGTGATCCAGCCTGCGGTGCAGGGGATGGAGAAGGAAGGCCATACTTACACCGGATTTTTATATGCCGGACTGATGATTTCGCCCGATGGCCGCATCAAGGTGCTTGAGTTCAACTGTCGCTTGGGTGATCCTGAGACGCAGCCTATTATGTTGCGTCTGAAGACCGACCTGTTGTCGATGTTTGAACACGGAGTAAATGGCACGCTGGATACGGTTGAGGTGGAATGGGATCGGCGTGTTGCCCTGGGTGTGGTGATGGCCGCGGCCAATTATCCGGAAACCCCGCGGGTGGGCGACGTGATTTCCGGCCTGCCGGCCAGAGCTGATGAAGATGCGCATGTGTTTCATGCGGGAACCAAACTGGTGGACGGCAAGGTGGTCACCAGCGGCGGACGCGTGCTTTGCGTGACTGCGCTGGGTGACAGCGTGCGCATGGCACAGCGCCGTGCTTATCAGATGGCGGACGGTATTTCGTTCGACGGCTGCCAGATGCGTCGCGACATCGGTTTTCGGGCGATCAAGACGGCCAAGTGACGCGCTATCCCGCATCGTTTCGTTCAATTGCCGCCTATTTAAAAAGCGGCGGGCTGATCGCCTATCCGACTGAGTCCTGCTACGGACTGGGTTGCGATCCGCTTAACCGCTCTGCGGTGCGGAAATTGTTGAGACTCAAGCAGCGCCCGCAAGCTAAGGGGCTGATCCTGATCGCATCAGACTACCGTCAGCTGGCGCGCTATCTGCAGCCTTTGAACGAGAGCGGGCAGGCAAGACTGAAAGCGGACGGTGCGAAGGCGATCACCTATCTGATGCCGGTGAAAAAGACCGCACCCAGATGGCTCTGCGGTTCGCACGACACGCTGGCGGTGCGCCTGACCGCGCATCCGTTGGCGCGGCAGCTTTGCCGGGGTGTAAAAAGTGCGCTGGTATCGACCAGCGCCAATCTAAGCGGCATGCGCCCGGCAAAAACCTATGCGCAATGCCAGAGCTTGTTCGGTAAGCAGGTGTGGGTGTTGCCAGGCTGTGTGGGCAAGCGGAAAATACCTTCAAGAATACTCGCATGGGCAGATGGTCGTACCATCCGTTAATTTTTGTGTGGCGATCAATAATCAGGGGGTAGCGATACCCCACAGGAGAAAATATGAGTGTTAACAGCGCAGCCGTAAAAGAATATTTGCTGGAGTTACAAGACCTGATCGTGACCCGCCTGGAGCAGGTGGATGGCAAAAAATTCATTCGCGACAAGTGGCAGCGCGAAGCCGGGGGTGTTGGAATCGGCGCAGGTGGCGGCATCAGCTGCATACTCGAAGAGGGTAATGTGTTTGAGCGCGGCGGCGTGGCGTTCTCGCATGTGCAGGGCGACAAAATGCCTGCCTCGGCCACCGCACATCGGCCCGAACTGGCCGGATGCAGCTGGGAGGCGATGGGCGTGTCGTTGGTGATGCACCCGCGCAACCCGTATGCACCGACTACCCATGCCAATGTGCGCATGTTTATGGCGCACAAACCCGACGGGGAAGCTGTGTTCTGGTTCGGCGGCGGCATGGATCTGACGCCCTATTACGGCTTCGAAGAAGACGCGGTGCATTTTCATCAGATCTGCAAAAATTCCCTCGCGCCCTTTGGTGACGATCTGCACCCAAAATACAAGAAATGGTGCGATGAATACTTCTTCTTGAAGCATCGCAACGAACCGCGCGGTATTGGCGGCATTTTCTTCGACGATCTTTCCGTGCCGGATTTTGACACTGCATTTGCCATCCAGCAAAGCGTGGGTGATCACTTTTTGTCAGCCTATGTTCCGCTGCTGGAAAAGCGCATGAACACACCCTACGGCGAGCGCGAACGCGATTTTCAGCTGTATCGTCGCGGGCGCTACGTGGAATTCAACCTGGTTATCGACCGTGGGACCATCTTCGGTTTACAGTCCAACGGGCGCACCGAATCCATCCTGCTGTCCATGCCGCCGCTGGTGAAATGGCGCTACGACTGGCATCCGGAAGCCGGCACACCCGAGGCTGCACTCTACGATACGTTCCTGAAACCCAAAGACTGGGTGTAAGCCCGCGCTGCGGGGGTGCGTCTCACAATCCCGGCGTATCCTTTGCCCGCGAAAGCGGGCTTTATTTATGCAAACGTTCGATTCATATTGAACCTTCCACTTCCAGCGCAGCGCCCCTGAGGGAAGGTTGCACCGGTCTCATAAGCAAATGAGGGTAAGATGTCGCACATCGTCAGGGTGACTTATCAAATCACTGTTTTGACGAACCAAACAACAGGCTATCTATGATCCTACGCAGCAGACCGTCAGGCTTCAGGTTGTTTTTCATTTTTCGCGGTTCTGTGCTGTCGCAAATCACCGGCGTATTGCTGGTTAATATTGCGCTTGCCACGCTGGTCACCTGGACGCATGGTGATATTTACAACCACAAGATCACGCTGACCGCGATTCCGTTTACGCTGATCGGCTTGCCGTTAGCTATTTTTCTCGGTTTTCGCAATACGGCCGCCTATGATCGTTATTGCGAAGGGCGCAAGCTGTGGGGTGAAATTGTCTTGCAGTCGCGCAATTTTGCACGCCAGTGCCTGACACTGATCGAGCATGCCGGGCCACTCGCACCGAATGCCGGATTGGGCGATGTGCGCGTCAGGATGATTGTTCGCACCATTGCGTTTTCCCACGCGCTGCGCCATCTTCTGCGCAATAGCGATGCCGTCAGTGAACTCAAGCCTTTGCTGGTGCCGCAGGAGTGGCAGAAAATCAGCACGGTCGGAAATATTCCTGATTATCTGATGCATCAGATGGGTCGCGATTTGCGTCAGTGTCTGGATGAGAAGCGGCTCGATGGCTGTCTGGCAGCCTCAATCGATACGAGTATGTCTGCAATCACAGCGGCTGCAGCGGCCTGTGAGCGGATCAAGAGCACGCCGATCCCTTTTTCTTATACCCTGATGTTGCACCGGACTGCTTATTTATATTGCTTCCTGCTGCCGTTTGGCTTGGTCGATACGATCGGTTTCATGACGCCCTTTGTGGTCGGTATTGTTGCCTATACTTTTTTTGGATTGGATGCGCTGGGCGATGAAATCGAAGAGCCGTTCGGCCATTCTCCGAATGACCTGGCACTCGATGCCATTTGTCGCGGAATTGAAATCAACTTGCGCGATGCAATAGGAGACAAACACGATTTGAAGCCTCTATTGCCGGTGAATTATTGTCTGATGTAGTGGTTTAAAGCAGGCCTTTTTTGGTCAGGATGATCCCTCTGAACCAGCCGCGGGCCATCATCGGTTCATCGCTAATAATTTCCAACTCCGGTACGGCCAGCAATACCTTCTCGAAAACCACGTCCATCCTCGTGGCGAGGCGTCCGGACAAGGGTGTAAGCAAGCGGCGCAACGGGGCCGCTTTCTCGGCGCGCAGGAATTTGTCGAACAGGATGATCGTCCCGCCGGGCTTTAGCACGCGGGCGGCTTCGGACAGGCAGCTTGCAGGATCAGGGACCACGGCGGTAATCAGGTGCAGCACGACATGGTCGAAATGATTGCCGGCAAACGGCAGGGCCATACTGTCGCCCAGCACGAACTCCACATCCAATTTTGTTCCGCGAGGCCGGGCGCGGGCGAGCATCGCGGCGTTGAAATCCAGTGCAGTGTACTGATGCTGCGTCGGCAGATGCGGCAGATCAAGTCCTGTGCCGACGCCACTCACCAAAACATGACGAGACGCGCCAGCCGGCAAAGCGGCCAGCGAACGTTTACGCGCGGCGCGCATTGGACGTTCTATGACTAAATCATAGACGGGTGCGATCAGACTGTAGCTCAGCCGCAACAACGGATTGCAACGGTAGTCGGAGCTCATGCCAGATAGTCCAGAACAATGCCGGCGAAGACCGCGGCGCCAAACCAGTTGTTGTGCAAAAAGGCCTTGAAACAGTCATCGCGCTGGCGGTTTTTTATCAGGCTGTAGTGGTGCAGCGAGATTCCCGCAGCAATAGCCAATCCCGCGTAATACGGCAGACCCAGTTGCGCCATTTGACCTGCTAAGGACAGCAAGCCGAGCGTGACGGCATAACACGCCATGACGGCGGCGACATCGTATTTGCCGAAAAACAGGGCGGAGGAGTGAATCCCCAGATGAATGTCGTCATCACGGTCCACCATTGCATATTCGGTATCGTAGGCGATCGCCCAGAAAATATTCGCACACAAAAGCAGCCAGGCGACAGGCGGGATGCTGTTCAGCTGAGCGGCGAAGGCCATCGGGATGCCAAAGCCGAAGGCAATCCCCAGATAGGCTTGCGGAATGACGAAAAAGCGTTTGGTGAACGGGTAGCTGGCGGCCAGAAAAACGGCAGGAATCGATAGCAGCAGGGTGAGCGTATTGAGCGGCAGGATCAGCGTAAACGAAATGAGCGCCAGTGCGCTTGCCAGCAACAATGCTTCCTTGTGCGAAATGCGTCCGCTGGTAATGGGGCGATGGCGGGTGCGCTCGACGTGCAGGTCGATGTGGCGGTCGGCATAATCGTTGATCGCACAGCCGGCCGAGCGCATCAGCACGGTGCCGAGCGTGAAGATCAGCACGATAGGCCAGGCGGGTGTGCCGTTCCCTGCAATCCATATTCCCCATAGCGTCGGCCAGAGCAGCAGCAGGATGCCGATGGGCCGGTCGAGGCGGGTGAGCTGTATATACAACGACAGGCGTTCAGTGAGCTTCATTTTTATTAGGATTGAGAATCTAGGAGCGGGGCTTGAGTAGCGCGGTGAAAGTTTAACAGAAACTGATTTTTGCTCAATCCTAAATCCTGCAATTAAGAATTTCAGGAAAAAATACTTCCGTGACCAGTAGCGGCGCATGGTGTAAATAAAATAAGGATCGGCGCGCCCATAGGCGGTCGGGTGGTGCGCCTAATACGCTAGCGGCACGTCGATATAGGGGATGGTGCGGATGCAGCGCCTGATAGTGTAGCGGCTGGCGCACCACCTGCGGGTGGGTAAAGAGCAGCGCACCCAGCGGCTTGTTGCCCAAGTTGCGCAATCCTTGCCATGCGCCGCGAAGTTGGCGGGCGGCGCAGGCGCTGTGGGCAAAGACCACCGGCTGCCCATCGGCGCAGAGAAATACTTCACGCGACCAGGCAAGTTGTTGGGGGGCGATAGCCAATAGGGCAGATTCATCCAGCGCGATGCGTGCCAGGCCGCTACGCACGTTACGCACGGAAAAGTGCTCGCAGCGTTGCGTAATGCGCTGCGTGAGCGAGCCGTGATCGCGCAGCCAAGGCCTCAATTCGGCACTGGCGCCCCACGCGTCGGCGTTCCAGAAGTTGTCTTTATACGTGCAAATAGTCATGTTTGTTTGCCATCCAGCGGTGCAAATAGGTGCGCGCCGCATCCGGATAATCGCTCAATAATTCATCGGCGACTTCGCGTGCGTGTTCAAGTAAATCTTCATCGGCTTCAATGTCGGCGAAGCGCAGCATCGCCACGCCGCTTTGTCTTGCACCCAGCAATTCGCCAGGGCCGCGCAATTGTAAGTCCTGCTGGGCAATCACGAAGCCATCGGTGTTCTCGAAGATGACTTTTAATCGTGTGCGTGCTAGTTCTGAGAGCGGTTTGTGATACAGCAAAATACAGAGGCTTTGTGCTGATCCGCGTCCTACCCGTCCGCGCAGTTGATGGAGCTGGGCCAGCCCCATGCGCTCGGCATGATCGATTACCATCAGGCTGGCGTTGGGCACATCCACGCCGACTTCAATGACGGTCGTCGCAACTAGCAGCTGCAATTCGCCTGCCTTGAATGCGCTCATAGTGCGCACCTTTTCGGCGCTTTCCATTTTGCCGTGAACTAGGCCGACACGCAGATCCGGAAAGGTGTCCATCAGTAGTTCAAATGTTTCCTGTGCATTTTGCAATTGCAAGACTTCGGATTCGTCGATCAAGGGGCAGACCCAATAGGCTTGTGCGCCGGTCATGCAGGCAGCGCGAACCCGTTCGAATACCTCTTCGCGGCGTGTGTCGCTCACCAATTTGGTAATCACCGGCGTGCGTCCGGGCGGCAATTCATCAATCACCGACACGTCCAGATCCGCGTAATAGCTCATCGCCAGCGTGCGTGGAATCGGCGTTGCGCTCATCATTAATTGGTGCGGCTCAGAGGATTTTTCATCCGGTGCTACGGGCTGTTTGCCTTTCGCATGCAGCGCCAGTCGTTGTTGCACGCCGAATTTGTGCTGTTCATCGACAATCGCCAGCCCTAATTTATGGAAGGTAATCTGTTCCTGAAATAAAGCGTGCGTGCCGATGGCAAGCCCTGTCGCGCCCGATGCAATCAACTCGGCGGCCACGCGCTTGTCCTTTTTCTTCAGGCTGCCGGACAGCCAGACCGGCACTATTCCTAGTGGGGATAACCACTCTGTCAGCTTGAGATAATGCTGTTCAGCGAGGATTTCAGTGGGTGCCATCAAGGCGACTTGATAGCCATTTTCGATGGCTTGCAAGGCGGCGAGTGCTGCGACGATGGTCTTGCCGCTGCCGACATCGCCGAGCAGTAAGCGTTGCATCGGGTGCGGGCGGGCAAGGTCTGCGCTGATTTCCGCGTAGACTTTTTGTTGTGCGCGGGTTAACGAAAACGGCAGAATTTTTAGCAGGCTATCGGTGTAATGGCCCTGTGGCGGCAGCGCGGGCGCAATGCGCCGGCTGCGTTCTTTGTGATGCACGCGCATGGACAGTTGCTGGGCCAGTAACTCATCAAATTTGATACGTCGCCAGGCTGCGTGACTTTTATCCGCCAGAGTACATGCGGCGATGTCTGTTGTGGGGTTGTGCAGCAGTCGGATGCTGTCAAAAAAACCCGGTAAATTTAAATTATGGCGAAATTTTTCTGGCAGCGGGTCGGCTGGATTGAGCACCTCCAACGCATTGGCAATCAGCTTTTTTAACGTGAGTTGCGACAGTCCTGCCGTGGTCGGATAGACCGGAGTGAGGCTGGTTGCCAGCTGCGTTTTATCGCTCACCGCCCGGCATTTCGGATGCACCATCTCCAGCCCGAAATAACCGATTCTCGCCTCGCCGATCGCGCGTACTTGGCGGCCTACCGCCAGCAGTTTGATCTGGCTGGGATAGAAATTTAAAAACCGCAGATACAGCTCATCCTCTTTGTCCTGTAGGCGGCAAACCAGTACTTTTCTGGGTTTATACAGGACCTCGTTGTGCGTGATGACGCCCTGTACTTGCACCGTCTCGCCGGGTTCGACATCGGCAAGCGAGACGAGCTCGGTTTCATCCTCATAGCGCAACGGCAGATGCAACAACAAATCCGCCCGATGGCGGATGCCCAGCTTTGCCAGCTTGGTAAGGGTCGCAGCAGAGATTTTGAGCGGTGTCGTCAAATCGCCCTCTTATTTAAAGGGGGCGGCATGTGGCTCATGTTCGTTAGTCCTGAACGACCAGTATACCGTCCATTTCAACCAATGCGCCGCGCGGCAGTGCAGATACCTGGACTGCGGCACGGGCGGGGTAGGGCTGCTGGAAATAGCCAGCCATGATTTCGTTCACTTTGGCGAAATGCTTTAAGTCGGTTAAAAAGATATTGAGTTTTACGATGCCGTCGATATTGCTATTCGCGGCGACCGTAACGGCACGCAGATTCTGGAATACACGGTGAATTTGCTCGTCTATGCCTTCCACCATCTGCATGGTAGCAGGATCAAGACCGATTTGACCGGACAGATACACGGTATCGCCTACGCGAATGGCTTGCGAATAGGTGCCGATGGCGGCGGGTGCGTCAGGTGTTTGAATGAATTGTTTGTTTGCCATGATGAAATCCTGTCAGTGAAATGGTTAGCAGCAGGCTCGAATTATAACCGACACCCGCATTTCATCCGCTATACGGCGATCTTGAAGATGACCTTGCGGATTGGACCTGTGCCCACCAGCGGCGCATGGGCGTCTTCCGGGAAGAAAATGCAGAAATGATCGGGCGGCACGGGGATCCATGCTGCGGGTGCGTCGAGAAAAAAAAGGATGTCGCGATCTATGCTGTGTTCGCCGATCGGATTATAGCAATCTGCCAGCGGTTTCCAGCCCATGGTTTCATCGCCCTCCAGCACAAGCTGGATGTCGATATAGCGCTTATGTGCTTCCAGTCGTGCCATCTCCTTGGTGCGCCCCGTTACGTGTTCTACGATAGCGATCAGATCATCGCCTGCGAGGTGATAACGCCCCGGCGCCAGCGCATACAGATCCGTGTCGCGGATATATTCGAATGCGCGGAGAAACAGCGGATGCAGTGCCGCGTAGCGGTCAGCTTGGGAGAGTGCGGAAAAAATCATCTGGATAAATCTCTCTTGAGGATAGAATTATTTTCGCGGCGGTAGCATTCGGGTCAGTGTGTTATCGCGCAGCCAATAGTGATGGTACAGTGCCGCTGCCGCATGCATCCCGATCAGGTAATAGCCTGCCGTGCCAACCAATTCGTGTATTTCCTTGATTTGTTTGGCAATGTCTTTACTCTCGCCGATCAGTGCCGGCAATTCAAAGCCGAAGAAAGGGATCGGTTTTCCTGATGCGGAAAGCAACAGCCAGCCGGTCAGTGGCATGCCTATCATCAGCGCATACAGAGCCAGATGCATCAGTTTCGCCGACAGATCCTGCCACTTTTCGGGTTCCGGCCGGATAAGCGGGGTAATCGCGGCTAGGCGAACAGCCAACCGCAACCAGATCAGTACGAAGATCAGCATCCCCAGCATGAAGTGCCAGGTTTTTAATCCCTCGCGCAGCTCACTTCCTTTCGGGTAGAACACGCGTAATTCGATGCAGGCATAGACTGCGATGAACAACAGCAGCATCAGCCAATGGATGCCGATCGCAGCCATGCCGTAGCGGGTTGTCGTATTTTTCCAGTTCATCGCTGATCTCCTTACATCGCTCGATGGTCAGATGGCTCTTATTATGGGGACGCGTTCAGCGCGGTGCTTTTTGATGTCCGCCGACAGAATGCGATAGTACACCTGCCTATCTATAAAAAGCGCGCAATCATCCCGCCTGACAGATTGCCCGATAAAGGGATCTGTACTTTATGCCCGCTGCCCGGTGCGACGGTGATGATCTGTCCATGCTTGTCGCGCATTTCGGCAAGATCGATGATCTGATTGCCTTGGGGGTGAATGATCTCAAGACGGTCACCGACGGAAAAGCGATTCTTCACGTCGATTTGGGCCAGCCCATTTTCGCAGGAGACGATGTCGCCGACATATTGCTGACGTGAACTTTCCGAGTGGCCGCGCATGTAATTTTGCTGCTCGTGGGTGTGATGGCGCTCGTAAAAACCGTCGGTATAACCGCGATTCGCCAGCGCATCCAGTGCGCCCAACAAGCCGTAATTGAACGGTCTGCCTGCAACGGCGTCGTCGATCGCCTGACGATACACTTGCGCGGTGCGTGCGACGTAGTAGATCGACTTGGTGCGGCCTTCGACTTTGAGTGAGTCAATGCCGATTTTCGCGAGCTTTTCGACGTGTTCAACCGCGCGCAAGTCTTTGGAATTCATGATGTAGGTGCCGTGCTCATCCTCCATCACCGGCATCAGCTCGTTCGGGTGATCCTGACGGGCAATCACGTACACGCGATCGGCCATTGGATGGCGTTTTTGGTCGCCGCAGTCGGATAAAGCCGACTGGCTTAGCGCTTTGTCAAAATCGAAGTCAATTTTTTCAATTGATTTTGCAAGTGGTTCAATGTCCCCGGTGCCGTTTTCTTCCGCGTTGTCGATCTTGTAATCCCAGCGGCAGGAATTGGTGCAGGTGCCCTGATTCGCATCGCGATGATTGAAGTAACCGGACAGCAGGCAGCGCCCTGAATAGGCGATGCACAACGCGCCGTGCACGAACACCTCCAGTTCCATGTCGGGACATTCCTGGCGGATTTCTTCGATCTCATCGAGCGACAATTCGCGCGACAGGATCACGCGGGTCAACCCTAGCGACTTCCAGAATTTTACCGCCGCGTAATTGACGGTGTTGGCCTGTACCGACAGATGCACATCGACTTCCGGCCAGCGTTCACGCACCATCGCGATCAGCCCGGGATCAGCCATGATTAGCGCATCGGGCTTCATCTCGATTACAGGCTGCATATCGGCCATATAGGTCTTTACTTTGGCGTTGTGCGGCATCAGGTTGCTGGCGACAAACAGCTTTTTGCCCAGCGCATGCGCCTCGGTAATACCCGTTTGCAACTCTTCCAGTTTGAATTCGTTGTTGCGCGCGCGCAAGGAATAGCGCGGTTGGCCTGCATACACGGCGTCCGCGCCGAAGGCATAGGCGGCGCGCATTTTATCGAGGGAGCCTGCGGGTAATAAGAGTTCTGGTGATTTCATGTGTCGCCTTGTGCGGTAGTTTTCTCGACGCTTTGCTGGAATGCTCGGCATTTAAACGAAGTATGCCGGATTATACCGGCATACTGAGCCATCTTATCCACAGGCGCAGGCGGGGATATTGTGCTTAACGACCTGTTCCTTTAGTTGAGGCTGAACAGCTTATTTCAGCCTTTCAACAATCGCCATGCAAGGTGCCGCCTGATTTAGCGTATAAAAATGCAGGCCGGGTGCGCCTCCGGCTAACAGTTTTTCGCACATGGCTGTCACGATGTCGCGACCAAAGGCCTGTACCGACTCGTTGTCGTCGCCAAAGCCTTCCATGGTTTTTCGCATCCAGCGCGGGATTTCTGCGCCGCAGGCATCTGAAAAGCGCGCCAATTGCGAGTAGCGCACGATGGGCATGATGCCCGGCACGATGGGTGCGGTGATCCCCAGTTTTTGGCATTCGTCGACGAAGTGGAAATAGCTGTCGGCGTTATAAAAATACTGTGTAATCGCTGAATTCGCGCCTGCATCGATCTTTCTTTTAAAATTGATCAGGTCGTCGCGCGCTGATTTGGCTTGCGGGTGAACTTCGGGGTAGGCCGCAACTTCCAGATGGAAATGATCGCCCGTCTCGGTGCGGATGAATTCCACCAGTTCGTTGGCGTACTGGAATTCGCCGGCGGTCGCCATGCCGGAGGGCAAGTCGCCGCGAAGAGCGACGATGCGACGGATTCCCGCGTCACGGTAGGTTTGTAAAATTGCGCGAATGTTGTCGCGGGTAGAACCGACGCAGGACAGATGCGGGGCGGCATCAAAACCTTCCGCCTTGATTTGTGTCACTGTTTCCAGCGTGCGGTCGCGGGTAGAACCCCCGGCACCGAAGGTGACCGAGAAGAATTCGGGATTGAGTGCGGCGAGTTTTCCGCGTGCAATCGTCAGTTTTTCCACGCCTTCCGTCGTCTGGGGCGGGAAAAATTCAAAGCTGATATGTGAGTTGCTCATTATTTCCTCATCAATTGTGTGGCCGCTGAAGTCAGCGCCCAGGTAAACAGGCTGTACAGCAAGGCGCCGAGGATGCCGTGCCAGAAGCTGTCGACGATAAATCCGCGCAGTACTGAACCCACCAGCCAGAACAGCAAGCCGTTAATCACGAAGATGAACAGGCCCAGTGTGACCAGGGTTACAGGCAGGGTAAGCAGCAGCAATAAGGGCCTGATCAGTGCATTGACCAGCCCGAGAAAAAAAGCTGCCACCAGGGCGGCGGTAAATCCGTCTACATGGATGCCCGGCACAAAATTCGCCACCGCGATTAGCGCCATCGCATTCAGTATCCAGACCAACAGCAATTTCATAATCGCCTTCCTGTTAATGACAAAAGCCGCCTCACCCGTAAAATCTGAGCGAGACGGCAATCTGTGCAACGTTTATTGCTTAGTAGCGGTAGTGATTGGCCTTGTACGGACCATTCTTAGCTACGCCGATGTAAGCTGCCTGCTGGTCGGTCAATTCACTCAGCTGAGCATTGAGGGTCGTGAGTTGCAAGCGCGCAACTTTTTCGTCCAGATGCTTAGGCAAGGTGTATACGCCGACCGGATAATCGCTGGTGCGTGTATACAGCTCGATTTGAGCAATGGTCTGGTTTGCAAATGAAGACGACATCACATAAGACGGGTGACCTGTACCACAACCCAGATTGACCAAGCGGCCTTCAGCCAGCAACAGGATGCGTTTGCCGTCAGGGAAAATGACGTGATCGACTTGCGGCTTGATGTTTTCCCACTGATATTGCTTGAGGGATGCGACGTCGATTTCGTTGTCGAAGTGACCGATGTTGGACACGATGGCGTTGTTCTTCATCTTCGCCATGTGGTCATGGGTGATGACGTGGTAGTTGCCGGTGGTGGTGACAAAGATGTCGCCGTGTTCGCAGGCGTAATCCATCGTTACAACGCGGTAGCCTTCCATAGCGGCTTGCAGCGCGCAGATAGGATCGATTTCCGTTACCCAGACTTGGGCGGACAGTGCGCGCATGGCTTGAGCGGAGCCCTTGCCCACGTCGCCGTAACCGACGATCACCGCGATCTTACCTGCGATCATCACGTCAGTTGCGCGCTTGATCGCGTCAACCAGCGATTCGCGGCAGCCGTACAGGTTGTCGAACTTGGATTTGGTGACGGAATCGTTGACGT
>Ga0172379_10006091_pt1 | contig 16393 bp, 12 predicted proteins | sample GrowelOW334metaG_FD_119756 | JGI IMG/M metagenome (GOLD analysis project Ga0172379, IMG submission 119756) | Groundwater microbial communities from an aquifer near a municipal landfill in Southern Ontario, Canada - Groundwater well OW334 metaG | ecosystem: Environmental > Aquatic > Deep... | reverse complement strand
GTTGTTTTTCTGATGACTGCGATGCTCGGAGTGGCGGATTTTTGTTTTAACCTGTTTTTCTCAAGCGTTTTGGGAATATAGTCAATCTTAAACCCCAGGCAAGGGTAAAAGTTATGCGTTGGTATGTTTTAAGAGTAGCCTCGAACAGAGAGGAGCAGGTTAAAGATGCTCTTGGGCGTAAAGTTACGCTGGAAGGACTTGAATCTGTTATCGGAAGAATTGTTGTGCCTGTCGAGCAGGTCAAGCGAATCCGAAGCGGAAAGCAGAAAGTCCATAAGCGAAAACTTTATCCCGGATATGTTTTTATGGAGCTTGAGCCTGGCGAAGGCGGCAAAATTAACGACAAGGCCTGGTTTCTTATTAAGGAAACTGTTGGTGTCGGCGATTTTGTCGGCACGGAAGGCATTCCTGTTCCGATGAGCGATATGGATGTCGCAAAGATGCTCAATGAAGTCGAAAAAGCCACCGTACAGGCAAATGCCAATATCAAGGTTGATTTTGCCAAAGGCGATGTGGTTAAAATTCGTGAAGGCGCTTTTGAGAATTTTGAAGGCGTTGTTGATTCGATTGATACCGAAAGGGGCGTTGTCTGCGTAATCGTAACGATATTCGGCAGAAGCACGCCTCTTGACATTGAATACTGGCAGATTGAAAAAGTATAAGAAGAAAATAAAAAATAAAATATAAAAAATGTGGAATCTGCCTTGCGGCAGATGAGATTTTTTTGTGGTTATAAATATAAAATACTGATTTACATAAAAGGTATAAAATGGCGAAGGCAATAACAGGAAAAATTAAGATTCAGGCTCCTGGCGGTCAGGCGACACCTGCACCGCCGATAGGTCCTGCTCTTGGTCAGCACGGCGTTAATATCGGTCAGTTCGTTCAGCAGTTCAACGAAAGAACCAAAGACCTTAATGGAATGGTTGTGCCGGCTGAAATTACCGTCTATTCCGACAGAACTTTCGATTTCATCGTGAAAAGCCCGCCAGCTTCTGTGCTGCTAAAGCACGAGGCGCAGGTTGCCAAGGGCAGCGGCGTTCCGAACAAAGATAAGGTCGGAAAGGTTACCAAAGAGCAGGTTAAGAAAATCGCTCAGAGAAAAATGGTTGACCTTAATGCTTTTAATGTTGACCAGGCCTGCAAGATTATTGAAGGCACCGCCCGCAGTATGGGAATCGAGATAGAAAAATAAAAAATAAAAATTATGGGATCGCGGGAAGCCCGCGATGACTTTTTTGAATTTTGGTTTTGAGTTTTTGGATTAGAATTGTACGGCTTACCACGGCTTGCCGATTGCGAAAATCGCAGATTAGCAAATAGTGGGAGCGAAAGTTTATTTTAAAAACATTTTTCGCGGAGTGAAAATTATGCAGAAAAGAAGTAAAAGGTATTCGGCCGCGGCAAAAAATGCAACCGATAAGCCGGTGAGCGTTGCCGAAGCGGTGAAGAAGGTCAAATCTTTCAACCCGACCAAATTCGACCAGAGCATTGACTGTGTTATATGGCTCGGCGTTGATCCAAAACAGGCAGACCAGCTTATCAGGGGTGCGGTCTCTCTGCCTCATGGTATTGGAAAGAGTAAAAAGGTAATCGCCTTTTGCGAAGATTCCGATATCGAGGCAGCGAAGAATGCCGGCGCTATTGAAGCGGGCTGCGATGAGTTGATTAAGAAAATTACCGGCGGTTGGTTAGACTTTGATGTCGCCATTGCTTCGCCGAAGGTTATGGGCAAGGCCGGCAAACTCGGCAAAGTTCTCGGCCCACAGGGCAAGATGCCTTCGCCAAAGAATGGTACAGTTACCGCGGATGTTATTACGGCTGTTAGAGAGTTTGCTGCCGGCAAAGTCGAATTCAAGAATGATACAGGCGGAAATGTTCATGTTGTTGTCGGCAAGGCCAGCTTTGAAGATTCCAAGCTCATTGACAATATCAAAGCGTTTCTTGAACTCATCAGGAGAATGAGGCCGGCGACCGCCAAAGGCACATATATTAAGAAAGTATCGCTGTCGGCGACGATGAGTCCCGGCGTACAAATTGATAACACTGAACTATAACCCTAATTTACAGGTGACAATATGAGTAGATATATAAAAAATATGCTTGCGAAGGAACTCGAAGGCAAATTCGCCACGGTTAAGGAGTTTCTCGTAATTGATATGACCAGTATTGACGGCATAACAAATAATCAGCTCAGAGGTAAGCTCAGCCAGAAGGGCATCAAGCTCACAATGGTCAGAAATGCTATGATGCGGCAGGCTGCTGCATCGCTTGGTATGGCTGCCGCGGCAGGTCTTTTTTCCACAGGCTGCTGCACCGTTGCTTACGGCGCCGACAGCGTGGTTGACCTCGCCAAGGAACTGAAAGCTACGGCCGGCAAGACAGTGATTAAATTCAAAGGCGCTTATATTGACGGGGCGGCTCTTGATGCCAAAGATGCCGCAAACCTTGTCAATATGAAGAGCAGGGTCGAACTGCAGGGCGACATTGTTATGTTGGCAAAGTCGCCGGCAAGCAGATTAGCCAGCGCTATTGGCTCTCCTGCGGGCAGAATCGCAGGCTGCATAAAGACTATCGCGGAAAAAACGGAAACAGCAGAGCCGACACCTGCGGCAGCATAAAAATTGAAAATTGAAGAATGAAGATTTATGGAATCGGCTGTCGCCGATGAGATTTTAAAATAGATTCTTCGCTTTGCTCAGAATGACAATTTTTGTTTTGAGACAGTAACTAAAAGTTAATAACTTGTTCACAAAGGAGTCCCTAAAAGGGTTAAACCGGATTCGTGATTCGGGCTGCTGCGGAACAGAAGATTTAATAGGAGTTTTAAAATGGCAGAATTCAGTACAGAAGTAAAAGAACTTGGTGACAAAATCGTTAAGCTGACCCTTATTCAGGCCAAAGAGCTTGGCGATTATCTTAAGGAAGTCTATGGCATCGAGCCGGCAGCAGGCGCTGCGGTTATGATGGCAGGTCCGGCAGCAGGCGCAGCAGCGGCAGCCGAAGAAAAGACCACTTTCGATGTAATTCTTAAAGAAGTCGGCGATAAGAAAATCCAGGTCATCAAGGAAGTAAGAGCCTTGACAGGTCTGGGTCTGAAAGAAGCAAAGGACCTTGTTGACGGCGCTCCAAAGGCCGTTAAAGAAGGTATCAGCAAAGCTGATGCAGAAGCTGCCAAGAAGCAGATTGAAACTGCCGGCGCTGTTTGCGAAATTAAATAACTATAGTTATCAGAAATTCAGTTATCAGGAACCCGGTTGTCGTCAAAAATTAAGGCGATAATTGAGAGCCGATAACTGATAGCTGATAATCAATTTAACACATTTTTTATGGAGTGTGTGATGGGCACAAAGACCGTAAGAGATTTCGGCAAGATTTCCGACGCTATTGCTGTTCCGGACCTTACCGAAGTTCAGCGAGTCAGCTATGAAAGATTCATTCAGGCTGGCTGCGCAATGCAGAAAAGAAAGAGCATCGGCCTTGAGGCTCTCTTCAGGGAGATATTCCCTATCGAAAGCTACGATGGGGCGATGAGTCTTGAATTTCTCGGCTACGAAATGGACAATCCCCGTTATACTCCAAATGAGTGCAGGGAGTTGCGGCTTACTTACGGCTATCCGATGAAGATATCCTGCCGGCTGAAAAGAAAAGATATCGAGGATATCCAGGAGCAGGCTGTTTATATAGGTGAAATACCGGTAATGATAGGCGGCGGCGAATTTATCATCAATGGCGCCGAACGTGTTATCGTAAATCAGCTTCACCGTTCGCCAGGCGTTGATTTCCTTATCGAAAGCAAGGAAGGCGACAGAGTTCTGCACGGCGGAAGAATTATTCCGGAGCGCGGAAGCTGGATTGAGATTTCAGTTACCAAAAAAGACGTTCTCATTGTCAGAATCGACCAGTCGAGCAAAATTCCCGCGACGATGTTCCTTCGCGCTATGGATGAACAGTACAGCAGTACCGAAGCTATTATCAGAATGTTTTATGAAACAAAAACCATAGCCGTTGACAAGCTCGACCCTCTGATGTGGTCTGTCGGGCCGATAGTTGACACCGAGTCCGGCGAGATTATCGTCGAGGCAGGAACGCAAATCGGCGACAGAACAGGCGCTATACAGAGAAGCTCAATTAAGAAAATCGAAGTCGTAACGAAAGTTGCGGATCCGCTTGTGCTTAATACGCTGGCGGAAGACGATTGCGAAAGCCGAGATGAAGCTCTGCTGAAACTTTACGCCAGACTTAGGCCTGGCAATCCCCCGAATATCGAAAAAGCCAAGACACTGTTCAACGAAAAATTCTTCGACGGCGACAGATACCGCCTCGGCAGAGTCGGCAGATTCAGACTTAACAGAAAATTCAATCAGGAAATCAGCGAAGACGAGATGACTCTTCGGCCTGAAGACTTCCTGAATACGATAAAATACATCGTCGGTATGCGAAACAATCAGGGCGTTATAGACGATATTGACCATTTGGGAAACAGAAGGCTCAGGACGATTGACGAGCTGGCCGCTGACGAAATCAGAAAAGGTCTGCTCAAACTCAGACGTACCGTTCAGGAACGGATGAGTATGAAAGAGCCGCAGCAGGCGATTCGCATTGCTGATTTGGTAAATTCAAAGAGCGTTTCAAGCAGTATCGAATACTTCTTCGGCAGAGGCGAGCTTAGTCAGGTTGTTGACCAGACAAATTCGCTCAGCCAGCTCACGCACGAAAGAAGACTGTCGGCATTGGGCCCGGGCGGTCTTAACAGAAAACGCGCAGGTTTTGAAGTTCGCGATGTTCATATCAGTCACTACGGCAGAATATGTCCGATTGAAACGCCCGAAGGCACAAACATCGGTCTTATCGCATCTTTGGCGATTTTCTCCAAAGTTGACGAATATGGCTTTTTGCTGACTCCTTACCGTAAGGCTGAAAAGGGCAAACTCACCGGCGAAGTGGTTTATCTTAGAGCCGATGAGGAAATGAAATTAACCTTTGCTCCGCCGGGCGCCATACAGAAGGATAATAAACTTCACGATGGCGTTGTTCTGGCTATAAAACAGAGCGAACTGTCTCAGGTGGACAGCAAAGAAGTTGACTATGTCGATGTTTCGAGCAAGCAGATTGTCGGTATATCCGCCGCGTTGATTCCGTTCCTCGAACACGATGATGCCAACAGAGCGTTGATGGGTTCTAATATGATGAGACAGGCCGTTCCGCTGCTCACATCAGAGGCGCCAGTTGTTATGACCGGAATGGAAGAACACGTCGCCAAAAACTCCAGTATGGTTGTCAGGGCAAAAAATGCCGGCACTATTACCGCTGTTGACGCGATGAAAGTTGTTATTGACGATACTGACGTTTATACCTTCGAAAAATTTGTCGGCCTCAATGAGAGAACCTGCCTGAATCAGACTCCGATAGTTTCGCTTGGCCAAAAGGTCAAGAAAAACGAAATTATCGCTGATGGCGGAGGAACCGACAAAGGTGTTTTGGCGCTGGGTAAAAACGTACTCGCCGCTTTTATGATTTTTGACGGTTTCAACTTTGAGGACGCTATCCTCATCAGTGAAAGATTAGTAAAAGACGATGTTTTCACAAGCATACATATTGACGAGTTCAGCGTTGAAGTAAGAGAAACAAAACTCGGCAAAGAAGAATTTACCAGAGATATTCCAAACGTCGGCGAAAGAGCGATGAGAAATCTCGATGAAACCGGCGTTATCAGAGAAGGCACAAGAGTTGATGCCGGCGATGTTCTTGTCGGCAAGGTTTCTCCGAAGAGCAAAACCGAACTTACGCCGGAAGAAAAGCTTCTGCACGCGATATTCGGCAGAGCAGGCGAAGACGTAAAAAACGACTCTCTCGAACTGCCCAGCGGCTACAACGGCGTTGTCGTAAAGACCAGCAGATTCACTCGAAAAGGCGCAGGCACAGACGAGCAGAAAAAAGGTTTCAAACAGAAAATTAAAGACTTTGAGACTGAAGCAAAACTCAAACGCTGCAAAATGTTCAAGCAAATGGTTGATGAGATTTGCGAAAAACTCGAAATATCCATCATCGACCCGACTACCAAACAGAAACTCGGTGTCAGTGAGGACGCTGATGTTATCATCGAGCAGATTGAAAACTTTGATATTGCCTGGGTAAAGCCGGCAAATGTTCGTCCGCAGGCTCAGCCGATTATCGATAAGTATATACCTAAGATAGCCCAGATTGCTGAAGACGCAAAGGCAAGACTTGAGAGAATGAAGCACGGCGACGAGTTGCCCAGCGGCGTACTCGAAATGGTCAAGGTGTATGTTGCCACAAAGAGAACTCTCTCGGTCGGCGACAAAATGGCGGGCAGACACGGAAACAAAGGCGTTATCGCAAGGATTATGCCGGTCGAAGATATGCCATTCCTTGAAGATGGCACACCTGTTGATTTTTGTCTCAATCCTCTTGGCGTACCGAGTCGTATGAACGTCGGTCAGATTCTTGAAACACACCTCGGCTGGGCGGCAAAGGTTCTCGGTTTCGATGCTGTTACTCCGGTATTTGCCGGCGCGACAGAAGAAGAAATCAAGCAGATTCTTATGGATTCCAACGACCATACAGTCAAACGCGCTAAAGAACTTGCTGATTCGAAGACCGCTCCGCCGGCAGAAGAGATATTCGCTCAAATCAGACCGGATATGAAAACGACCCTCTACGATGGCAGAACAGGTCTGCCATTCGAGCAGAACGCTACGGTCGGACATATATATATGATGAAACTGCACCACCTTGTTGACGACAAAATTCACGCTCGTTCGACAGGCCCATACAGTCTTATCACCCAGCAGCCGCTCGGCGGAAAAGCCCGAACAGGCGGTCAGAGATTCGGCGAGATGGAAGTCTGGGCTCTGGAAGCCTATGGCGCCGCTTACACATTGCAGGAACTGCTTACCGTCAAGAGCGACGACATCGAAGGCAGAACAAAAATTTATGAGTCGATGGTCAAGGGCAAAAACACCCTTGAAGCAGGCACACCGATTTCATTTGATGTGCTGTGCAGTGAAATTAAGGGATTGGGTTTGAATATCCAGCTCGAGAAGAAAAAAGTCGGCGGGAAAGCCCTTTAGTATTTTAGTAAAATAAAAGGTTTATAAACCTTATGTCAGGAGTAAGCTTAAATGGCTGAAAGTATTTATGACAAAATAAATGATTACGGTTCGGTGAAGATTAGTCTTGCCAGCCCGAATGATATCAGAAGCTGGTCATTCGGCGAGGTCAGAAAGCCTGAAACGATTAACTATCGTACATACAGGCCTGAAAAAGACGGACTTTTCTGTGAACGTATATTTGGTCCTGAACGAGACTGGGAATGTTCCTGCGGCAAATACAAGGGGACAAAATTCAAAGGCATTATCTGCGACAGATGCGGCGTAAAAGTTACACACAGCAGAGTCCGCAGAAAAAGAATGGGGCACATCAATCTTGCTGCGCCGGCGGTGCATATATGGTTTTTCAAGGCTATGCCATCCCGCCTCGGTTCGCTTTTGGCGATGAAAACAATTGACCTCGAAAAGGTGATTTATTTTCAGGACTATGTCGTTACCGACGCGGGCGAAAGTCCGCTGAAAAAAAAGCAGCTTCTCAATGAAGAAGAATATCGTGAAGCTGTCGCCAAGTACGGCAATACATTCAAGGCCGCAATGGGCGCAGAAGGTGTCAGAGACCTGCTCGCGACGCTCGACCTTGACGAGTTGGCCGGCGACTTGAAGGCTGCCATCACCAAAACCAGCAGCAAGCAGAAGATTAAAGACCTTACCAAAAGGCTCAAGAATGTTAACGCTGTCAAGGGAAGTCCGAACAAGCCGGAATGGATAGTTCTTGAAGTTGTGCCGGTGATTCCGCCGGATTTACGTCCGCTTGTTATGCTTGAAAGCGGCAACTTTGCCACAAGCGACCTGAATGATTTGTATCGAAGAATCATTAACAGAAATAACAGACTTAAAAAACTGATGGACCTCAACGCACCGGAAGTCATCATCAGGAACGAAAAACGAATGCTCCAGCAGGCAGTTGACGCTTTGTTCGACAACGGCAGATGCAGAAGGCCGGTTCTCGGCAGCAACAACAGACCGCTGAAGAGTCTTACAGATATGATTAAAGGCAAGCAGGGCAGATTCCGTGAGAACCTGCTCGGCAAACGTGTTGACTATTCAGCTCGTTCAGTTATCGTCGTCGGCCCGTACCTTAAGCTGCATCAGTGCGGCCTGCCGAAGAAAATCGCTCTTGAGCTTTTCCAGCCTTTCATTATCAGGGAGCTGAAGGAACGAGGTCTTGCCGATACCATTAAGAGCGCAAAGAGAATGCTCGAAAGACGCGAAGAACACGTCTGGGATATTCTCGAAAAAGTTATTCATCAGCATCCTGTAATGCTCAACCGTGCACCTACGCTGCACAGAATGGGCATCCAGGCATTTGAGCCTGTACTGATTGAAGGCAACGCTATTATGCTGCATCCGCTGGTTTGCAAAGGCTTCAACGCCGACTTCGATGGCGACCAGATGGCTGTTCACCTTCCGCTGAGTATTGAGGCGCAGGTTGAAACGCATACTTTGATAATGGCGACCAATAACGTATTTTCACCTGCCAATGGCCAGCCGCTTGTCGGCCCATCGCAGGATATCGTGCTTGGCAACTATTATGTATCAGCCCAGAGAGTCGGTATGAAGGGCGAGGGAATGATATTTAGAGATTCTTTCGAGGCCATTACCGCTTATGAAATGGGCAAGGTTAATATCCACGCGAAAGTAAAAGTCGGAATTCCTGCCGGCAAAAAGGTTGTAAGTTCTGATGGAACAAAAGTAAGCACCGGCATCATCGAGACAACGCCTGGAAGATGTATCTTCAATGAAATGCTGCCTAAGGAAATGCCTTTCTATAACTGCCTGATGTCGCAAAAATCGCTCAGACGCGTCATCAATGATTGTTTCACGATATGCGATGGAAATACATCTCTAAATCTGCTTGACGATATGAAAGACCTTGGTTTTAAATACGCAACGCTTGCCGGCCTAAGTTTCGGCATTACGGATTTGAGAGTGCCGCCTGAAAAGCAGGGCATTATTGACAAGACGCAGAAAGTCATTGACAAAATTCGTAAAAATTACAACGAAGGCGTTCTGACCGAAGGCGAAAGATATAATCAGGTTATTGATGCCTGGACGCACGCTCGTGTCGCGGTTACCAGTGCAATGATGCAGGGTCTCAAAAACGATACAAGAGACGGCAAAGCCTATCTGAACCCGATATATCTGATGAGCGATTCCGGCGCACGAGGCAGCGTTGACCAGATTCAGCAGCTTGCCGGTATGCGTGCTTTGATGGCGAAACCAAGCGGCGAGATTATTGAAACGCCTATTAAATCAAACTTCCGTGAAGGCCTCAACGTGCTTGAGTATTTCAGTTCCACTCACGGCGCAAGAAAAGGTTTGGCTGATACCGCTCTGAAAACCGCCGACTCCGGCTATCTGACAAGAAAGCTGGCAGATGTCGCTCAGAATGTTATCGTCAACGAAATCGACTGCGGAACATTGCAGGGCATTACAAAAACGACATTGTATAAAGGCGAACAGGTTGATATTCCATTGCGTGAACTTATCATCGGCAGAACTGCCCGCGATAATGTCAGAAATCCGATTACTGATGAAATGATTGTTCGCGAGAACGAAGTCATTACTCCGCAGGCGGCTGACAAAATTGAAGCTCTCGGCCTTGAATCAATAAGAATCAGAAGTTCTCTTACCTGCGATAGTCCTCTTGGCGTTTGCGCAAAATGCTACGGCTGGGACCTCGGGACCGGCAGAGTTGTTGAAGAAGGAATGGCCGTCGGCATTATTGCCGCTCAGTCAATCGGCGAACCTGGCACACAGCTTACAATGCGTACGTTCCACACTGGCGGCATTGCTTCGCGTGCGATTCTTGAAAACGATCAAAAAGCACCCAGAGACGGCATTGTCCAGTACCGCGACATCAATGTTGTGCCTGTAAAACACGAAGACGGCACAGAGACGCTTATCGCACTCAAGAGAAGCGGCGAATTGGCCATTGTTGATGACAAGGGCAGGGAATATGATAAATTCAAAGTTCCTTATGGCGCTATCGTGCATGTAAAAGACGGCCAGTCTGTTACTGCTCGAGCAAGCCTGTTCAGTTGGGACCCTCACAGAGTTCCGATTCTGGCTGAAGTCGCCGGTATCGCTCGCCTTGTTGACGTTGTTGAAGGCGAAACGATGCGCGTCGAAGAAGAAAGAAAAGGACAAAAAGGTCGTCCGGTTGTTATTGAACATAAAGGCGATAAACACCCGCAGGTCATTGTCGAAGATGAAAGCGGTAAAATTCTTGACGTTCATTACCTGCCTGCAAAGGCTCGTATCGAAGTCAACGAAGGTCAGACGATTCAGGCCGGCCAGCTTCTTGCCCGTCAGCCGAGAGGTCAGGGCGGTACGCAGGATATTACCGGCGGTCTGCCGAGAGTTACCGAAATCTTCGAGGCAAGAAAGCCCAAAGAACCGGCGGCTATGGCCGAGATTAGCGGTCGCATCGAACTTAAAAGCGATAAACGCCGCGGCAAAATGACGATTATCATCAAGAGCGAAAAGATGGAAAAGGAACACCACGTCCCGCGTGACAGACATCTTAACGTTCACGCCGGAGATATGGTTGAGGCCGGAGACCCGCTTACTGACGGGCCATTAGTTCCGCACGACATCCTTAGGATTAAGGGCGAAGAGGCTCTGCAAAGGTATCTGCTGGCTGAAGTTCTGAACGTTTATCGTTCGCAAAATGTAACAATTAATGACAAGCACATTGAGGTAATTCTTTCTCAAATGATGCAGAAAGTCGAAATAGAGACCATTGGCGACAGCAGTTTCCTGCCGGGCGACATTGTTTCAAAGTATGTCTTTAGAAGAGCAAATGATGAACTGGCGGGCAGTTTGAAAATCGCAGAACCGGGCGATACAGATCTTGTTGCAGGTATGGTTTATACAAAAGCACAGGTTGAGCAGGCCAACGAAAAGGTCGAAAAACTTGCGGGCGAGCCGGCAAAAGGCAAAAAACCACGTCCGGCAACCGCCGCAACCCTGCTTATGGGTATCACAAAGGCTGCCTTGCAGTCGGAAAGCTGGATATCAGCGGCAAGTTTCCAGGAAACGACTAAGGTCTTGACGGAAGCGGCCTTAGGTGGTAAAGTGGACGAATTACGCGGTTTGAAAGAAAACGTCATCCTCGGCCACCTTATACCGGCCGGCACGGCGTTCAGGCCGCATCTTGAAATGACCGTAAAGCACCTTGTAAAGGCTCCGCTGCCCAAGCAGCTTGCAGAACTTAAGGAAACCCACGATGCTGAAGCTCTGGCTGATAAAGCGGCAAGAGCGGCTCTTGGACTCGAATAATTTAGAATTAAAAGTTATTGGAAAGAATGAAATGCCAACAATAAATCAGTTAGTTAGAAAAGGCAGAGGCACAAAGGGCAAGAAGCGTATTTCGGATATTACCGGCTGCCCGCAGAAACGCGGTGTTTGTCTGATAGTCAGAACGCAGACACCAAAGAAGCCAAACTCTGCTTTGCGTAAAATTGCCCGTGTAAGGCTTACCAATGGCAAGGAAGTTACTGCTTACATTCCGGGTATCGACCACAATCTGCAGGAACACAGCACGGTGCTTATCCGCGGCGGAAGAGTAAGAGACCTGCCCGGCGTAAGATATCATATTGTAAGAGGTACGCTCGATACGTCAGGCGTAGCTAATAGAAAGAAAAGCCGGAGTAAATACGGCGCTAAGAACAGTTAATTAGTTGACAGTTAATAGAAGGTGAAAAATGGCAAAGAAGTTCACAGCTTCTGCAAAACAGTTAAGACCTGATGCCCGCTTTAACAGCAAGCTGGCTCAGAAGTTTATTAATTCAATGATGTGGCAGGGAAAGAAAACCACCGCGACTCAGATTTTCTACGATGCCCTTGATATAGCCGCCAAAAAGGCAAAAGACGTTGAACCTCTGGCGCTGTTCGAGACGGCAATCAACAACGTAAAGCCTCAAATCGAGGTTCGCTCCAAGCGAGTCGGCGGTGCAAGCTATCAGGTGCCTATGCCAGTCAACGCAAGAAGACAGCAGTCCCTTGCTTTTCGATGGATACTTGCTTCTGCCAGAGGTAAAAAGGGTAAACCAATGTGCGACAGGCTTGCGTCAGAACTGCTTGATGCCTATAACAGGCAGGGTGGCGCGATGACAACTCGTGAAAATATCCACAAAATGGCAGAGGCTAACAAGGCTTTCGCTCATTTTGCGTGGTAGCATCCGTCAGATAATAAATGCCGCAGTTGAATTTCAGTGTTTAACTGCGGCATTTTTCTTTTGCAAGAAAGCAGTTCCGCCATCAGGCGGCTTCCTGAATTTTAAATTTTAAACTTTAAATTTTGAGTTTTATTATTATGCCTAAATCAGTAGAAAGAATTCGTAATATCGGAGTAATGGCTCACATAGATGCCGGTAAAACAACGGTTTCCGAAAGGATACTTTATTACACCGGCAAAACTTACAAAATGGGTGAAGTTCACAACGGCACAGCCGTTATGGACTATCTCGAAGAAGAACAGCAGAGAGGCATTACAATAACAAGCGCAGCAACCACCTGTCCGTGGAAGGACTGGATATTCAATCTCATTGATACTCCCGGCCACGTTGATTTTACGGCTGAAGTGGAGCGTTCTCTTAGAGTGCTTGACGCGGCGATTGCCGTTTTTGACGGCAGCGAAGGCGTACAGGCTCAGAGTGAAACCGTCTGGCGGCAGGGATTAAAATATAAAGTTCCCTGCATTTGTTTCATCAACAAGATGGACAAAACCGGCGCTGATTTTGAAATGAGCGTACAAAGCATCAAAGATAAACTTGTCGCTCATCCTGTTTGTCTGCAAATACCAATTGGCGCAGATACTACATTTGAAGGCGTTATAGACCTTATTCGCTTAAAGGCTATTTACTATAAAGACGAAAAACTCGGCGCAAGTTATGAGGAAAAAGAGATTCCGGAAGAATTCAAAGACGCTGTCGCCCACTGGCGGCACGATATGCTCGAAGCGCTGGCCGAGTTTGACGAACATCTGATGGGAAAATATATCCACGATGAACATATTGAAGAGGATATGATTCACGGCGCCGTCAGAAAAGGTATGCTTGTCGGCAAACTCAATCCTGTTTTCTTCGGCTCTGCTCTGCAATATATCGGTATCCAGCCGCTTTTGGATGCGGTTGGAATGTATTGTCCATCGCCGGCTGATAAGCCAGAAATTTTTGGCCATAAACCAAACGAGAAAGAACTTAATATACCAATTATATGCGATTCGCATAAGCCTCTGGCAGCGCTTGCGTTCAAAATCATCAACGATAAGCACGGCGACCTCTACTTTCTTAGAATTTATCAGGGAACGCTAAAAGGCAGCACCAGAGTCCTGAACGCGAACAACGGCAAAAAAGAAAATATTACACGTCTGTTCCGGATGCATGCCGGTACCAGAGAAATAGTAGAAGCCGGAAAAGCAGGCGATATCGTTGCCTGCATTGGTCTGAAAGATGTTGGCACGGGCGATACTATCTGCGATACCAAACACCCCGTTATGCTCGAAAGTATAACATTCCCGGAAACTGTTATAAGTATGTCGATTGAACCTTGCAGTGGTGCAGACAGAGAGAAACTTGGCGAAGGCCTGGCGGCTCTGAGAAAAGAAGACCCGACCTTCAAATGCAAATACGACCCTGAAACAGGCCAAACAATTATCAGCGGTATGGGTGAGCTGCATCTTGAAGTGCTTCAGCACAGATTGATTAGAGATATGAAAATTGATGTCCGCGTAGGCAGGCCAAAAGTCGCTTACCGCGAGGCCATCACAGGCACAGCCGAGGCTGAAGGCAAATTCGTTCGCCAGACAGGCGGACACGGCCAATATGGTCACGCTGTTATTACTATTGAACCTCTTTACGATGAAAGCGGCCATTTCAGTAAAGAAAACGTTTTTGAAAACAAAATCGTCGGAGGTTCTGTGCCCAGAGAATATATTTCTCCTATCGAAAGCGGCGTAATGCAGGCCTTTACAAGCGGCGAATTGGCGGGCTATCCTGTTGTCGGAGCTAAAGTTTGCTTAATTGATGGTTCTTTCCATTCCGTCGATTCTTCTGAACTGGCTTTTGAACAGGCCGGTATTTTAGCCGCCCGAGAGGGTATGAGAAAGGCTAAGCCTATTCTGCTTGAACCTATTATGAAAGTTGAAATAATTATACCTGAGTCTGATTACGGTGTGGTTCAGGGCAATATCATAAGCAAGAGAGGTATGATTTACGATACACGAACTCATGGCAAAATGAGAGTTCTCGACGTAAAAGCACCTCTTTCGGAAATGTTTGGTTATTCCAGTGATTTACGCGGTATGACCAGCGGCAGAGGCAGTTTTGTGATGGAGCCGAGCACTTATGAAAAAGTTCCTGAACAAATTGCAGAAAAAATTCTGGCAAACTCTTGACGAGAGTTAAGAGGTATGGTATATACGCCGTTTCCTCAGTCGTAGCGAGCATGGCAACGAGTCGTGCGTGTTCTGAGTTGGACTGATAAACATATCTATAGTATTACTACTATGGCAACTCAGATTCGCGATTGACAATCGTGAATCGAAAAGGACCTATAATGTCCTCGGTTTTGATGGTGAAAACGCTGAAAAGCTGTTTTTTGTAAAAAAACCCTTTTTTCAGCATTATTTAGTTGATTTTTGAATTTGCAGCGGGTATTTTGTTACCCTTTAGCCTTTTTGGCGGTAATTGCCGCAATTTGGTAAAAGTGAAAATATTCTAAAATTTGAAATTCTTGGCTTGAATGCTTATTTAGAGAACTAATATGGCAGTTGAAACAGAAAAAATTCGTATCAGAATGGAAGCGTATGACCCGCGAGCACTGGATGTCAGTGCAAAGGAAATAGTCGAGCAGGCTCGCAGGACAAACGCCAGAGTCAGCGGCCCTATTCCGCTGCCGACAAGGATTGAGCGATACACAGTTTTGCGAAGTCCCCACGTTGACAAAAAGAGCCGTGAGCAGTTCGAAATGAGAACACATAAACGTCTCATCGACATCTTTGAAGCCAACGCCAGAACCGTTGAGGCTCTCAACAGATTAGTAGTTCCGGCAGGCGTGTTTGTGAAAATTAAGGCATAATGCGTATTAAATAAACGTAAAGCGATATGTAAAGCTTTACGTTTTTGTTTTTGAATTTAGAGAAAAGGTTTTTTGACAATATGATGCTTCTTGGCAAAAAAGTCGGAATGACGCAGGTTTATAACGAGGCCGGAAAAATGGTTCCAGTTACCGTTATACAGGCCGGCCCTTGTACCGTTACACAGGTAAAGACTACCGAAACCGATGGATACACAGCTATTCAGATGGGTTTCGAAGATGTTAAAAAGTCGCGTCAAATAAAGTCGGCAATCGGGCACGCAAAAAAAGCTAACGACGTTCCAAAGAGATTTGTAAAAGAATGCAATCTCGAAGGGCAGCAGGCTGAATACAAAATCGGCGACAAAGTAACCGTTGCTGGTTTTGCTGAGGTCAAATATGTCGATGTCGTCGGCACAAGTAAGGGCAAAGGCTGGGCCGGCGTTATGAAAAGGCATGGCTTCGGCGGTTTTCCGGGAAGTCATGGTACTGAAAGAAAACACAGAGCCGGCGGTTCCATATCCAGTCACGCATCCGACAGAGGTCACGGCGGAAACCTGAAAAAAGGCAAACGAATGGGCGGTCGTATGGGAACTGCTCGTGTTACCGTCAAAAATCACGCCTTGGTCAGTGTTGACACTGAAAACAATTTGCTCGTGGTAAAAGGCGCTATACCGGGCCCGTGCGGCGGTTATGTGATTGTAAAGCAAAGCAAAGGCAGGAAATAAATAGTTATGATTACCGTTGCTATACATAATAAAGATGGTAAGGAAATCGACAGCCTTAATGTTGACGAGATGGTGCTCGGCGGCTATGTAAGGCACGCTCTGATCAAGCAGGCAATTGTGATGTACCACGCAAATAAGCGTCAGGGAACAGTTGGCACGAAAAGCAGAGGTTTAGTCGAAGGCTCGACAAGAAAATTATACAAGCAGAAGGGTACGGGCAATGCTCGTGCCGGTACTGTCAGAACTCCGATAAGAAGAGGCGGCGGCGTTGCTTTCGCAAAAGTAACTCGCGACTTCAGACAGGATATGCCAAAGAAACAGAGAAGGCTTGCGACAAGTTCCGCAATTCTTTCAAAGCTCCAGAAGGGCAATGTCATTGTCATCGACCAGTTCGGCATCGAAAAGCCAAGAACAAAGGATTTCGTTGCTATACTCGGCAATCTTAAAATT
>Ga0172379_10006090_pt1 | contig 16396 bp, 16 predicted proteins | sample GrowelOW334metaG_FD_119756 | JGI IMG/M metagenome (GOLD analysis project Ga0172379, IMG submission 119756) | Groundwater microbial communities from an aquifer near a municipal landfill in Southern Ontario, Canada - Groundwater well OW334 metaG | ecosystem: Environmental > Aquatic > Deep... | reverse complement strand
CTTCATTGAATTCTTTCAGCGTCAGTAAATCTAATTCCCTATTCAATTTCTTCTTTCTTTCAACTAGAAGCAACTTTTCAAGTTTCGTAACAAGCTCATCGTCTGCAACCCGAAGAAATTCTTGAACAAAATGTAGTTTTCTTGCCTGAATATCCATATTCTATTCATTTTAATAATCAAAGATAAGCAATATTTTATCAGAAAAATATTCAAATTAAGTTCTCTTCCACTGGAGATGCATGGAAACAAATAAAAAAACCACTCTATATCAGCCACATCCGCAAGATGCATCTTACCATATGATTGTTATTTGTCCTATTTTCTTTCAACAAATTTACTTAGTTTTAGTGCCTGTAAACAACTTTTTAACCAAACAGCATCTTTATTTATGAACATCAAAACAAGGTTGACCCTGATGAACTTTCTCCAGTTCTTCGTATGGGGTTGTTGGCTGATTTCGCTTGGCGGATACATGATGGGACCACTTAAATTTACAGGCGGGCAAGTAGGTGGCGTTTATGCAACCATGGGACTTGCTGCGCTTTTTATGCCTGGGTTAATGGGCATAGTGGCCGATCGTTGGATCAACGCTGAGCGGGTCCTGGGTATCTGCCATCTGGTGGGAGCCATTTTGCTTTTCTGGGCTTCAACAGTCACCAATCCTGTCGTGATGTACTGGGTCATGCTTTTCAATGCCATGGCTTACATGCCAACTATAGCGCTAAACAGCGCCGTCTCCTACAATATTCTCCTTCAAAAAGGGTACGATGTAGTCACGGATTTTCCTCCCATCCGGGTTTGGGGCACCATCGGTTTTATTTTTGCCATGTGGATCGTCGATCTTGTGGGTTGGGCCAGAACTCCCGCACAACTTTACATTAGTTCAGGTACAGCCCTGTTCTTAGGTTTCTACGCCTTTACGATGCCTGCATGTCCTCCTGCACGTGCCAAAAGAGACGGATCGATCCTTTCCGCACTCGGCCTGGATGCCTTTGTTTTGTTTAAAAAACGGAAGATGGCCGTTTTCTTTATTTTCGCCATGTTAATCGGAGCGGCGCTGCAGATCACCAATACTTTTGGAGGCTCTTTTCTCGACGATTTTTCCAAATTTGATCTCTACAAAGACTCCTTCTCAGTAAAACATCCCACGTTATTGCTCTCCATATCTCAGATATCCGAAACACTTTTTATCCTCACCATTCCATTCTTCCTCAAACGTTTCGGTATCAAAAAGGTAATGATCATCAGCATCTTTGCCTGGGTGTTGCGCTTTGGACTTTTCGGCATTGGGAATCCGGGTCACGGACTGGCTCTTCTGATACTTTCCATGATCATCTATGGAATGGCATTCGATTTTTTCAATATTTCAGGTTCGCTCTTTGTAGAAATGGAAGCTGCTCCGGAAAACAGGGCAAGCGCCCAGGGATTGTTCATGATCATGACCAATGGTTTTGGAGCCTACCTGGGAGGTGTTTCCAGCGGTTTTGTTGTGGATCTGTTTACCAAAGACGGAGTAAAAGACTGGCCCCATATCTGGATGGTATTTGCAGCTTATGCTTTGGTTCTCGGGCTGATCTTTCCGTTCTTATTTAAGTACAAGCACGAAAAGAGTGCCTAAAGTATTTAAAGTGCCTAAAATGCCTAAAGTTAGGGAATTCGGCCATGAGATTCCTCAAGTACTTTAGACACTTTAAATACTCTAGGCACTTTAGGCACTCGTTCAAAAAAGCACCAATTTCTAAAATACAGACATGCTGAACAGACAACTTCTCTCCCCCTCCAGCATCGTGGTGGTAGGAGCCTCCAACAACATCACCAAACCTGGAGGCAAAATCCTTAAAAATCTTCTCGAACACGAGTACAAAGGGGTGCTCATGGCAGTAAATCCGAATGATGCCGTTGTGCAGGGAGTTAATACGTATGCCTCCGTGAAAGATCTTCCCAATGTGGAGCTGGCCATCCTGGCTATTCCGGCGAAATTTTGTGCAGAGGCTGTTGCAATCCTGACCAGGGGAAAAAATACAAAGGCTTTTATCATTATTTCCGGTGGATTCAGCGAAATAGGGCCAGAAGGAACCACACTTGAAAACGAAATCGTCGAACTTGTTAACAAGGCGGATGCCTGTCTGATTGGACCGAACTGTATCGGAATGCTCACCCACGACTATGCCGGCGTCTTTACGGAACCAATTCCACGATTGGCGCCGACCGGGGTGGATTTTGTATCAGGATCAGGAGCAACTGCAGTCTTTATCATGGAATCTGCAATTCCAAAAGGACTAACATTTTCCAGGGTCATATCAGTTGGCAATTCAGCCCAACTGGGTGTTGAAGAGGTACTGGAATATTGGGACCTAAATTCCGAAAAAGAGTCTGAAGCACAGGTTAAATTACTCTACATCGAAGCCATCCATAATCCTGATAAGTTCTTATTTCATGCCGCATCCCTGGTGAAGAAAGGTTTCAGACTGGCCGCCATCAAAGCCGGAAGTTCCAAGGCCGGAAGCAGGGCAGCTTCCTCGCACACCGGGGCCATGGCCAGCTCCGACTCGGCTGTCGAAGCGCTTTTCCGCAAGGCAGGGATCGTTCGGTGTTATGGACGCGAGGAATTGACTACAGTTGCATGTGTACTGATTTCCAAACAGATGAATGGAAAAAATATTGCCATCATTACACATGCGGGAGGTCCGGCAGTCATGCTCACTGATGCCCTGGAAGCGGGAGGTATCAATATCCCCAATATTCCTGATTCACTGGTAAAACAAAGGTTAAAAGAGTCCCTTCCTCCCGGCTCATCGGTCGAAAACCCGATCGATTTTCTAGCAACCGGCAATGCCGAACAATTGGATCTGATTATTGATACTGTAGAAAATGAGATGGATGATATCGACGGCATGGCGGTAATTTTCGGCAGTCCCGGGCTTACCTCCGTCAAAGATGTTTACGAGGTCCTTAACAGGAAAATGAAACAGTGCAAAAAGCCCATCTATCCCATCTTACCCTCCGTGATGAATGTGAAAAAGGACCTGGCTTTTTTTCTCTCTCATGGCAATGTAAACTTTCCCGATGAGGTACTTTTAGGCAAGGCGCTCACAAAAGTAAAACTGACACCAAAACCATCGGGACAGGAGATCTTTCTGGATGGTGTGGATGTTCCCCGCATAAGAAGGATCATTGAAAGTAGTCCGAATGGATATCTTTCGCCCGAACTTGTTGAACAGCTTTTGGCGGCTGCCTCCATCCCATCTGTTCAGGAGATCATCGCCAAAACTGAAACAGAGGCGATCCAGGCTGCTAAAAAAATTGGATTTCCGCTTGTGATGAAGGTAGTCGGACCATTGCACAAAACGGATGTAGGCGGAGTCACATTAAATGTTCGATCTGAAGAGATGGTCAGTGTCGAATTTAGCCGCATGATGAAGATAAAACAGACAACGGCAGTTTTGCTGGCTGAACAAGCTTCGGGTATCGAACTTTTTTTGGGCGCCAGTTACGAACCCAAATTTGGTCATATCATTCTTTGCGGCATCGGGGGGATTTTTGTCGAAGTACTGAAAGATACCACCTCAGGTCTTGCACCGCTTACCTTCGAAGAGGCTGATTCCATGATCCGTAACCTGAAAGCCTACCCCATCATCAAAGGTTTCAGGGGGAAATGCGGCGTAAACAGGAAGAAATTCAGTGAAATCATTGTGAGGCTCTCCTCCATGTTGCGGTTCGCTACTGAGATAAAAGAGATGGATATCAACCCACTCATCGGAAGTAAGGATAAAATTGTGGCCGTTGACGCACGGATCAGGATTGAACGGTAATGTAGAGACAAGGCATGCCTTGTCTCTACATCGTTTCATCATGGCAGCAAAACCGATCAAAAAGATTCAAATCATTTACCTCCTTTGAAAGCGATTCTATGGTAGATTTAGGAATATCATAAATATCCAGTACCAGCATTCCATCCACGCAATTGTTAAATTTTGGATCCACATTGAAGGCAATGATCTTTGCGTTCAATCCCAGGTATTTCTTCAAAAGTACTGGCAGTCCGCTGTTGTGCTGATCAACGTCGCCGATAAACTTATCCAGTGAACTTAGTTGTGGCGAAAGATGCATCATCACCTCATTCAGAAGGAGATCCCGGGTTTTGACTTTAAACCTGTTTCGGGGTTTCACCAACGCTGCCTTTTCATAATCGTAATAATTGGCCATGATGTACCGAATGATCAACTCCTTCGACTTTTCGGAATAGGTATTACTGATGCTTACCGGACCGATCAGGAAACGATATTCAGGATTTTTAAGCAGGAAAAAGAGAATTCCTTTCCACAGCAAGAAAAGCGGGAGTGGTTTTCTCTGGTATTCACAAACGATAAAAGATCTGCCCAACTCAAGCGACTGACGCAAGGTATTCTTGAAACCGTTGCTCATTTTGAACAAACTATGGGTATAAAATCCCCTGACACCAAACTGTTCCATGATTTCTGCTCCCATTCCAATCCTATAACCACCAACGATTTTCTTCGCCTCAGTGTCCCAAATAATGAGCTGTTGGTAATAGAGATCGAATTCATCAATATCCGTGGAACGGTTTGTTCCCTCTCCCACTTCCCGAAAGGTAATCTCCCTCAAACGACCCAGTTCGTTCAAAATGACCGGTATTACCTTGGTAGGGGCACAAAAAACATCGTAGTTTTTGACACTGAAAAGAAAGTACTCCTTCTTTACAAAAGCTATCTCCCTTTCAATCAACATATTTGGCTGAGAGGCAGTGATCTCTTCCGGCTTTGGATCACTTTTCAGCGAGTAGTTGAAAAACCGTTTTACTTCGATTCCTGAGTCAAGGCAATAGGTCTTGGCCCTCAAATAACGTCCAAATTGATGAATATCTGAAAATTTATCCTGCTCTTTAACCGATATCGGATTTCCAATCCTCACCTTGATCGTTTTGTCCCTCTTATTAATTAATTCGGAAGGTAATTTAGCCGTCCGGAGCGCTGGATGTATTCTTCCCAATAGGTGAAAAATACGGCTGTTTGTTCCGTGGAAATAGATTGGAACAATGGGAACTTTGTTTTTTTTGATAAAGCGTATGGCAGAAACCAGCCACTCCCTGTCGGTAATTATTGAAGAGCTATAATTCGTAGATACTTCTCCGGCAGGGAAAAGGCTCAACACCCCGCCGTGCTGAAGATGATCGATGGCCGTCTTCAAGCCGGCAATGCTTGAACCTGCCTCAGGCATGTTTTCAAAAGGGTTGACAGACAGAAAGAAGTCTGATATGGGCTCTACCTTTTTAAGCAAAAAATTGGCAACAACTTTATGATCCCCCCGCACCAGCGAAAGCAGCTTGATCAGCAAAATTCCATCAATTCCACCAAACGGATGGTTTGAAACAGTAATGAAGCTTCCATCAACAGGCAATTTCTTCAAATCATTTTCATCAAACTCCATGGTAATATTCAAATACGCAATGATGGCGTCAATCGATTCGATCCCATGCTTTTGACTGACATTTTCATACAAATCGTTGATCTTGTGAAAACTTAGCAGATGCATCAGTATCTTTGCAAAATATTCACCTCCCAGGTATTGAATGAAGGGTGTCGCTTTGATTAAATCCTGAGGTTTTACAAGTTTCATAATTTGCCGTTTTTACTTATCAGGAAGTTGGTAGATCGCAAGTGACTTCAATTTTGAAATGAAACTATAATGATGGCACTTGACTATCCAAATATAAAGAATTGGTATTAGAAAATTGTCACAACTGAAACTTTATATGCTTCTCCAATATAAATAATGTAACAATTCCAATTTAGTTAATCTGACATACTACCTTATAATCTAATGTATTTCATAATTTTAGCAATTTGTAATTTGTAATTTGTAATTTGTAATTTCCCAATCTCCGATCCAACTGACAAATACGCAGTCAAATGATGTAATTTTGCACCAAAAAGATTTGATTTTGAACGAATATAAAATCAGCAATTGGCTGCCCACCACCATCAAAGAGGTCCGGGCATTGGGATGGGAGGAGGTCGATGTCGTCCTCTTCTCAGGTGATGCCTATGTCGACCATCCATCCTTTGGTGCGGCAGTAATTGGCCGTATCCTGGAGAGGGAGGGTCTGAAGGTTGCCATTGTGCCGCAACCAAACTGGCAGGATGACCTTCGCGATTTCAAGAAAATGGGAAAACCAAGGCTCTTCTTCGCCATTACTGCCGGTTGCATGGATTCGATGGTTAACCATTACACGGCCAACAAGCGCAAACGGTCAAATGATGCTTATACCCCCGGCGACAGGGCAGGTGCCCGACCTGATTATGCCACTATCGTCTATTCAAATATTATCAAAAAATTATATCCGGATGTTCCGTTGATTATTGGTGGAATCGAAGCATCCTTGCGTCGGGTAACCCATTACGACTACTGGTCCGACGGATTAAAACCCAGCATTTTGATTGAGAGTAAGGCCGATCTGCTCTTCTACGGTATGGGTGAAAAATCGCTGATTGTGCTGGTAGATCAACTTAGGGCTGGGAAAGAGCTAAAGGAGTTGACAGATATTCCGCAAACTGCATTCGTGGTACAGAAGGATCAAACGGTACCATCCTGTGCCGAATGGGACGAATTTGAGCTATTTGGCTATGAAGCTTGTCAGGCAGAAAAGATCAATTATGCCCGTAATTTTAAGGTTATTGAAGAGGAGTCCAACCGGATGGAACCCGAAACACGGCTCATCCAGGCACATGGTGATCGGAAAGTGGTAATCAATCCGGCCTGGCCACCTTTGAGCATGGAAGAGGCCGATCAATACAGCGACCTCCCCTTTACCAGGCTGCCACACCCAAAATACAACAGCAAAGGATCTATTCCTGCATACGAAATGATCAGGCACTCCATCAATATCCACCGTGGTTGTTTTGGCGGATGCGGATTTTGCACCATTTCTGCACATCAGGGCAAATTCATCGCTTCAAGATCCGAAGCTTCGGTTCTCAGGGAAGCTGAAAAGGTGGCACAAATGCCCGATTTCAAAGGATATATTTCCGATGTTGGCGGTCCTTCGGCCAATATGTACAAGATGGAAGGCATACATCTCTCAATTTGCCAATCTTGCAAAAGACCTTCCTGTATCTACCCGACTGTATGCAAAAACCTGAATACCGACCACCGGCCGATGAGCAATCTTTACGATAAGGTTACCAATATCAAGGGGGTAAAGAAAGCTTTTATTGGCAGTGGAATCCGTTATGACCTGATCTTTCACAGGGTTGACGATGAACAAGTCAATCAGGGAAACCTCGACTATCTTGATCAAGTCATTGGGAAGCATGTCTCTGGCCGTTTAAAAGTTGCTCCTGAACATACGGATGATGAGGTTCTCAAAATCATGAGAAAACCCTCCTTTTCACAGTTTGACCAACTCAAAAAATTCTTCGATAAAGCCAATGAGAAGTACGGGCTGAAGCAGCAACTGATTCCCTATTTTATCTCCAGTCACCCGGGAAGCACTGTCGAATCAATGGCCGATCTGGCAGCCATCATGAAAGAGCGAAATTTCAAGCTGGAGCAGGTCCAGGACTTCACCCCTACTCCCATGACCCTGGCTACCGTGATCTATTACACGGGGTACCATCCCTATACACTCGAAAAAGTCTACACGGCCAAAACTTCTGAGCAGAAACAGGCCCAAAAAAAGTTTTTCTTTTGGTACAAGAGTGAATACAGAAAAGAGCTGATCGCCGAACTCCGCAAGAGCGGCAGACCTGACCTGGAGAAAAGACTCTTCAATAAATAATTCTATCGGTGAAATTTCTCACCGATATATTCCAGTCCGGTTGCCAGTCCGCTTCTCCAGTAACTCCAGGAGTGTCCTCCGTCCCTGACGCGGTATTCGTGCGAAATGCCCAGTTTCCGCATTTCAACATGCAGTGAAGAATTTCCGATGTAAAGAAAATCATCATCACCGCAATCTATCCAGAACCGCACAGATTTTAGTTTCTCCAACGGGACCGAGCGAATAAGGTCCAGCGGGCTGTTTGATTTCCAGGCTTCATTCAGACGGGCCTGTCCTTGCAGCCCTTTCCCAAACAGTTCTGAAAAGTACATCCCGTACTCCTTATCAGATTTTGTAATCATCTCATCATCTGTAAATGTACCTGAACTCAAAGCCACACAAGTAGAGAAAAGATCCGTGTGCTTCATCGAAAGTTTCAACGCTCCATACCCGCCCATGGAGAGTCCGGCAATGGCACGGTATTCTTTCTTCTTCCGAATTCGGTACTCCTTTTCGACATAGGGGATTAGTTCATTGATAAATGTATCTTCCCAGTTGATCTTCCCATCATAACTATTGCAATACCAGGTGAGTTTGCCATCAGGAATGATGATTATGCAAGAGGGTATTTTACCCTCGGCAATGCCTTTGTCTGCAATCCGGTTGGCCTCGCCAAACTGTATCCAGCCAGTCTCGTCATCGGAGTATCCATGCAACAGATAAACAACGGGATAACTTCGCTGGGAAGTAGTATAGTCTTCAGGCAAATAGACAGAATAGTTCATTTTAGTACCTGATTTTGAAGTAAAAGTCAACGATTCGATCACTTTTCCACCCTGCGAAAAGGCAGTTTGGAAAAAGAACATGAACCCCAGAATAAGTAAGGAATTTCTCATTTTATCAACGATTTGTTAGTAAAAAATCTATATATGAAAGACAAATCTAACAATAAACAAGCTGTTTTACTATCTTTGAACATAGATTTGTACTGACAATAAATGGAAAATTCTACTACAAAAAATAATGATAGCACCTATGAACACTGGTAACTTCCTGGCATTCGATCTTGGCGCCTCCTCCGGAAGGGCCATGCTCGGTACAATTTCAGAAAGCCGACTGAAACTAACGGAGATTCATCGTTTCGAAAACCGTATGGTTGAAATTGACAACCACTTTTACTGGAACATTTTTTCAATTTTTGATGAGCTGAAAACAGGACTTAAAAAGTGCATCCGGGATTATGGCATTCAACCCGATTCTATTGCCATCGATACCTGGGGTGTCGATTTTGCCTTTGTCGACAAAGACGGTATGATTGCCTCCCTTCCCTATGCCTACAGGGACAAGCGGACCGACAGTGCCATGGAAGATTTTTTCAAAATAATGCCAAGGGAGGAACTCTACATGAAAACCGGCATACAGCTAATGCAGTTCAACTCACTGTTCCAGCTATTTGTGAACCATACAACCAAAGCACCTCAGTATGAAATCGGTAAGGAGCTTCTTTTTATGCCCGATGCCCTCTCTTACCTTTTTTGCGGTGTCAAAAAGAATGAATTTTCCATCGCATCGACTTCCCAACTCCTGAAGCCTGGAAAATTATCGTGGGAAACCACCCTTTTTGAGGCTATGGGCGTAGATCCTTCCATCATGCAGGAGATAGTGCTTCCGGGTACCCTGCTGGGCAAAATCAAGCCTGAAGTGCAAAAACAGACGGGCAGCAGTGCGATACCCGTTATCGCTGTGGCATCCCACGATACTGCCTCTGCTATTGCCTCTGTTCCGGCCACCGGAAAGAATTGGGCCTACATCAGTTCAGGCACCTGGTCACTGATGGGAATAGAATCTGACAAACCACTAATTTCAGAAGAGATTCTAGCCCTTAATTTCACCAATGAAGGCGGTGTGGAAGGAACTACCCGTTTCCTGAAAAATATCATGGGGTTATGGCTTTTGCAGGAGTGCAGAAGAAGTTGGTCTCACCAAGTAAACTATTCCTGGCCTGAGATGGTTGATTTAAGTACCCTATCACAACCATTTAAATGTCTGATAGATCCTGACGATCCAAGTTTCCTGAATCCTGCCGATATGCCTCATGCCATTGTAGATTATTGCCTGAAAACCAATCAACCAAAACCTGAAACGCACGGAGAATTCATCCGGTGCATTTTTGAAAGTCTGGCGATGAAGTACCGGCTTACCCTTGATTCGATCAGATCGGTCATCTCCTATCCGATCGACGTCGTGCACATCATTGGTGGGGGCGCCAACAATGAACTCCTCTGCCAGTACAGTGCCAATGCGCTTCAGCTGCCGATAAAAGCCGGACCTACCGAAGCCACGGCCATCGGAAACATTCTGATTCAGGCCAAAGCCATGAAAGCCGTGGCAAGCCTTGAAGAGATAAGGGCTATGGTAGGGGAATCTTTCGGAACAAAGACATTTATACCTGCGGAAGCAGATGTCTGGAAAGTTCAGTTTGAAAGGTTTAGCAGAATTGTAAGTTGAAGGTCTTTTGAGAGAATTAATGTGCACTGTTGTTTTTGTACCCCATTTTGCTGATACAAATTTTGATGGGAGGATTATTTTTTTATATTTGGCCATCTCCATTCAGGAGAAAAATTAATATTTTAAAAAAATAGTTATGAAAAGAATTCTTTTACTTTCGATGACCGTTGTTTTGGTATCGAACTTTGCCTCTGCCCAGATCGCCAGGCATACTTTAGGATTGCGTTTTGGTACAGATGACGGATTTGGCACAGAAATCTCCTACCAGCATGGATTAAGCGGAAACAACAGACTCGAGTTTGATTTGGGCTTCAACAACTATCATGAAAATTTCAATAACTACCGTTACAATTACACAAGCTGGGGACTTTCAGGCCTGTACCACTGGGTATATAAACTTGATTCAAACTTCAACTGGTACATCGGGCCGGGAGCAAAAATCGGTTCCTGGAGTTATGATGCCGGTTACAACGACTACCGCTATAGCAACGGGATGTTCCTTGCAGCTGCCGGGGATATTGGAATCGAATACAACTTCCCGGTGGGTATCCAACTCGCGCTGAATGCCCGTCCGGAAATAGGGCTAATCAACCATGGTACTGCTATAAATATTGGATTCGCAGTACGTTACCGTTTCCGGTAGCCTGCAACAGTCGGCTCATAACAACAGAATTTACCAGTAAATAAAACAATTATGAAACGCATTTTTTGTACCCTGTTCGTTGGCCTGTTTCTGGTAAATCTTGCCTCGGCTCAAATTCCGCAACATTCGGTGGGCATACGTTATGGGGCTGTTTATGGCCTTGGGACTGAAGTAACGTACCAGCGGGGACTTTCTGCCGAAAACCGGCTGGAATTTGACTTTGGTTTCAACAGCAATTTTGAATACGTCAATAATTTCAGGCAAGACCATAACAGTTGGGCGCTCACCGGACTTTACCACTGGCTTTGGAAACTACCAAAATTGGGTGATAACGTGAACTGGTATGCAGGTGCAGGAGGCAAACTGGGCACCTGGAGTTCCAACCAGGGCTATGATTACAGGTACAAAAACGGATTGTTCCTTACCGGGTCAGGAGATATCGGTATAGAATACTGCTTTCCTGCCGGAATTCAATTTGCCCTGGATATGCGGCCGGAATTGGGTCTCATTAACCATGGGAGTGGTGTAAATATTGGCTTTGCCGTTCGATACCAATTCAAATAATTCCGGATGATCGCCATCTTAACGGTTTTGTCAGCCGGAATTCTGCTCGGATTATTGATTGTAGAGAAACCAAGATTGCATCTTTTCAACAATCACCTGCTGAATTGGGCCATCTACCTGCTGCTTTTCCTTCTTGGAATTTCTGTTGGCACGAACCGGGAGGTGATACAAAATATTTGCAAAATAGGGTACGAAGCCATCGCCATAGGTGTCTTTTCAATAGCAGGCAGTGTTTTGTTGTCTGCTATTCTATTTAAGTTCTTATTCAAACAAGATGAGAAGTAGCCTGATCATCTTCAGTTTCTTTGTTGCAGGAGTCCTTGCCGGATTATCCGGGAAGTTGCCTTCCGGATACGATTTCGACAAATTCGGAAGTTATGCCCTTTACCTGCTGATGTTTCTTGCCGGGGTGAGTATCGGAAGCGACAAAAACTCGTGGAAGGTTTTGGCTACGCACAATTACAAAATCATCTGGGTACCCGTAACCATCATCCTTGGCACTCTGGCCGGTTCTGCCCTTGTTGCTTTGGTGATCCCAACCCTCTCCTTGCGCGAATCCCTCGCCGTTGGGGCTGGATTTGGTTACTATAGTCTCTCCAGCGTCTTTATCACCCAGCTACACAGCCATAGTCTGGGGGTTGTCGCCCTTTTGTCGAACATTTTCAGGGAGGTCGCTACCTTGCTGGCTACTCCTATCCTGGTAAGGTACTTCGGGAACCTTGCAGGCATTGCTTCAGGTGGCGCTACCGCTATGGACACAACATTGCCTGTCATCAGCAAATACTCAGGAAAATCGTATGCCATCATCGCTGTTTTCAGCGGAATTGTACTGACAATATTGGTGCCGTTCCTGGTCACATTTATATTGACTTTCAAAGGATAAAGGGAAATTCAATAAAGGATAAAGGATAAAGTAAAAAGGATAAAGGGGACCCCGTACGTTGGGCAAGACCAAAGGTTAAAATGGATACGTCTTTGTAGCATTTGGACTCCCTACTCCAACCCGGAATAATTCTAATCAAAGGCAAATTTTCTGGGATTTTTGATCTGATACCTCCTGCTGGAGCGGACTTCGTGCAACAGGGATTCTATTTGAGCCACATACCTCAACCACACGAAGCCTTAGTTATTATTGGCAGCATTGCTTTTTGACTGCAGACTATTTTGTTGTCTTGCTCCCAAGTTGTTTGCCCAATTTTTCGTATTCGATGTCGTTTGGCTCCCAAAGTTCTATTTTATTTCCCTCAATATCAAGAATGTGAACAAATTTCCCGTAATCAAAGGTTTCAATGGCATCGGTTACTGTTACTCCTTCTTTTTTCAGTTCTGTAACAAGCGCTTCTAAATTTTCAACCCGGTAGTTTATCATAAACTCCTTTGGCGATGGTTCAAAATATTTTGTAGTCCCGGCAAATGGACTCCATTGTGTAAAACCCTTTTTTGTCGTGTCAGCGCCTTGTCTCCATTCAAAAACTGCACCATATTGGTTCGTATTTAATCCAAGGTGGGTTTTATACCATTCCCTCATCTTGACAGGGTCTTTGCATTTGAAGAAAATGCCGCCAATGCCTGTTACTTTTTTCATTTTTGTCTGATCTTTAGGTTGCGATGCAATAATAGTTTTAAATGCGAAACCAAAGCAGAATGATGTCGCAATAACCAAAATCATAAATGTTGCTTTTTTCATTTTGCCTGAATTTATTTTGTCAGTTTTTGTCCACCAATTTCAACCAATCTTTAATTATTTTTTGTAATTCTTTTTGTTTTGCAATCACATCATTCAAATCTTTAAAGATAGTTACTCTTCTACCGTCTTTATGATTACCTTCGAGAAGTCCTGACTTATCATTTACTTTTGCGCCACTTGGTGTCATTTTAGACTTAAAACTGTCGGGAAATACAAGTCCAAGCTCTTACTCTATTTCAATGATATATTTTATGTCTACTGGAAATGGCATATGTCGAATTATTTGAAGTTGTCGTAATCAACAAAGTCCCAAGATATTTCTTTTTTAAAAGTCTGAATGCTTTCTTCAGGCAAGTCCAACGAGATGTCTTGTTGGTAAAGTGTAACAGTCCTTGTTCGTTTTGAGTCGTCATGGAATATTTCAATTACAAATTTGTCATCACAGAAAATTTCAACGCCAATGCCGTCTCTGTCGATGACGTCACTTGCAATTATTGATCTGTCTTTCGGTAGTGTCATTTGTCAATTTGTTGGTGTTGCGGTGTCGTCCGCTATAATTACCGCTAACGGTTGACGCCAAGTGTCGGGCGGGTTTATGAAGTTTGTTAGTCTCAGTTTGGTTTATGTTTCCGGCAGGAGAAATGTAGATGATTTACTGACCCCGCATGGCATTTGGTGTTTGTTAGCAAACTTGCACCTACATTATCTGGTTAGCTGATAGTCATTTATCAGTAATCCTGGGGAAAGATTCAATCTTGGAGTCAATTTTCGAATCATTTCAACTGTCAATTTGCGTTTACGGTTAAGAATCTCAGACACCCTGCTTTTACCTCCAATTGCGTCAATAAGATCAATCTGTTTTAATCGCATCTCTTCCATCCTAATTTTAATTGCTTCAATTGGGTCCGGAGATTCTATCGGATAATGTCTCTTCTCATACGCGTCAATCATTAATCCAAGAATATCAGCCTCATCACTTTCTACTGTCCCAACAGGTGCATCAAATATTACTTCCAATCTTTTTAATGACATTTGGTAATCTTCTTTTGTTTTTATCGGTTTTATATTCATCTGATTATTGTTTTGTTTTTTAATTGCCAGATGGAACTCCCAATAATTATTCTCTTGTTAGCGAGAGTTCTTCTCATGGTCGTTTCATTGCCAAAAAATTTTAAATTGTATTTGCATCAATCCTGTCATATTCTTCATTAGTTCCAATGAATCGGATAAAAATCCACTGTTTCTCAAAGTTAAATTTCGCTATCAATCTATATGAATTACCTTTTATATTAAAGACAATCCTGCTGTCCTTAAGAATACTTGCATTTCCATATGTCTGTTTGACTTCATTCGGTGATTTCCATTCAGTATTCATCGCGGTATCGTACCAAGTTTTTAAATACTGCTCAGAATCAGGATGCCTTTCCCAATATTCTCTCAAAGTACTCTTTGCAAAGATTCTTTCCATTTAAATATATTCTGAATACAAAGATAATAAAATAATTCTCAAATTGGGAACTTTTATTTTGCGGTTTGTGTTTTCGGCATGTTTGCTAACTCCTTTACACCCGTTTCAAACCTTCGTATAGATCTGGATTTTGATGTTGCACACAAAGGTTTGTAGCGGGTTACAGGCACGATAAACTTACCTAATTTTATTTAAACAGGCTCTTCAGATTTCTAAAATTATTATCTTTGAATCTATCACACAACATACCAAACTAAATTTATTTGCAATGAATTCGAGATACCTGCTACTGATTCTGTTCCTCTCATGTTCTCAATTTGTTAGCTCGCAGGAGGATACGCTTCATATTGGTATTCATCAACTGGAAAGCCGGCAATTCAGAGGCCGGGGTGACTCAATTTTGATTCAACAGCAACCTTTCTACGGTAGACCCTCCTCCCTGATAATAACAAAGAAACTTGCACTCTCCCGGAAGGTGTTTGGCTGGCATCCCTATTGGGCTTCCGCTTCGGCCTATCTCTCCTACGATTACAACATCTTAACCCACCTATCCTACTTTAGCTATGAAACAGATACAGTGACAGGTGGTTACAAAACCATCAATGGCTGGGACCAAACCCCCATCATCGATTACGCGCACCAGCGGGGGGTCAAAGTGTTGTTGACGGTGACCAACTTCGGAACTACAGCGAACCATGCAATTTTGAGAGACACCCTTAAACAGATTAAGATGATACAGACCATCACATCGCTTCTGAAGTCAAGAAACGGGGATGGTGTCAATTTTGATCTGGAATTGGTTAGCCTGGCGCACCGTTCGGATCTGGTGGCATTCATACGCAGGGCTGCGAAAGCCATCAGGACCGAAATTCCGGGCGCCGAGATTTCCATGGCCACACCGGCTGTCGACTGGAACGGGTCCTGGGACCTGCCTGCATTGGCAGCTATTTGTGACTATCTGATCGTTATGGGCTATGATTACTATTGGAGCGGCTCTGCGACGGCCGGACCGGTCTCGCCCATGGCGGGTGAAAACTACAATGTTACTAAATCCGTTGATACTTATCTCAGTGCCGGAGTGCCCCCGCAAAAACTGATGCTGGGGATTCCCTGGTTCGGATACAACTGGCCGGTGACAAGCAGCGACCGCAAAGCCACAGCCACAGGTAAAGCCACATCCCTTACCACAGTTGCGGCTGATGTGCTTGCCATCACCTATGGAAAAACATTCGACCAGATTACCAAAGTCCCCTGGATCAGTTTCAAGGATGCCTCAAATCTGTACCGTCAAATCTGGTACGATGATGGGACAAGTTATCCGGTTAAGTTTGATTTGGTGAACAACCGTAACCTGGCGGGAATCGGAATCTGGGCCCTGAGTTACGAGAATGGGAAGCAGGAACTTTGGCAAGGCATTCAATCGGCTTTTTCAGCAACAGCCATCAATGATCCACATACAATTCAAAAAAGTGGCAACAGGTTGGCGTTGTTTCCAAATCCCGCGAAAGGGACGGCAACCATTCAATTTTCCCTTTCAGAAAAACAAGTTGTAAATATAAGTGTGCTGGATATAACAGGTAAATTGGTTCTGACCCTTCTAAACAAGGAATTGCCTGCCGATCACTACACAATTTTACTGGATTGTTCCCATCTTAATAATCAACTCTATTTATTGGTTTTCAAATCCACCAGAGGAAACCAAACATGCAAGTTTGTCGTAAAAAACAATTAAAAACCGTACCTTTGCGG
>Ga0172379_10006089_pt1 | contig 16397 bp, 9 predicted proteins | sample GrowelOW334metaG_FD_119756 | JGI IMG/M metagenome (GOLD analysis project Ga0172379, IMG submission 119756) | Groundwater microbial communities from an aquifer near a municipal landfill in Southern Ontario, Canada - Groundwater well OW334 metaG | ecosystem: Environmental > Aquatic > Deep... | reverse complement strand
CATCAAACAGGCTCGTGAATACGGATTGCTTGGTGAAGGGATCTTTGGCACCTCCTTCTCTTTCGATATCACCCTCCGCTATGGCGCAGGTGCATTCGTATGTGGCGAAGAGACAGCATTGATCCACTCCATGGAAGGATTGCGTGGTGAACCTACTTTCAAACCTCCATTCCCTTCCGAATCGGGGTACCTTGGCAAACCGACTACCGTGAACAATGTGGAAACCCTCGCCAGTATACCGGTAATCATCAACAAAGGAGCCACCTTTTTCAACAGCATCGGCACCGAAAAATCAAAAGGGACCAAAGTCTTTGCCCTGGCAGGAAAGATCAACAATGTCGGTTTAATTGAAGTTCCAATGGGTACAACTCTGCGCGAGGTGATCTTTGACATTGGCGGTGGCATCAAGGGGGGTAAGAAATTCAAGTCGGTTCAGACCGGAGGACCATCAGGAGGCTGTCTGACCAACTCCTTTCTGGATACGCCCATCGATTACGACAACCTGATTGCCGCAGGATCCATGATGGGCTCGGGAGGTATGATCGTGATGGACGAAGACGACTGCATGGTCTCCATTGCAAAATTCTATCTTGAGTTCACGCTTGACGAGTCGTGCGGAAAGTGCACCCCCTGCAGAATTGGGAACAAACGTCTCTATGAAATTTTGGATAAGATCACCAAAGGACTTGGAACAGAGGAAGATCTCACCAGGCTTCGCTCACTGTGTAATGTCATCAAGGACACCTCCTTGTGCGGACTTGGACAGACCTCTCCCAACCCGATCCTATCGACACTTGATAACTTCTACGATGAATACCTTGCCCACGTCAGGGACCACAAATGTCCGGCTGGCCAGTGCAAGTCGCTCGTCAAATACAGCATCGACAACGAAAAATGCACAGGTTGTACCCTTTGCTTCAGAAATTGTCCGGTTGGAGCCATTACGGGCGAAAAAAGGTCACCTCATTTCATCGACAACTCCATCTGCATCAAATGCGGGGTATGTTACGACAAATGCAAATTTGATGCTGTAAGCGTCTCTTAAAAAATTCGAATATGGATATGATTAATCTGACAATAGATAACAGACCCGTCTCCGTTGAGAAGGGCACATCGCTTCTCCAAGCTGCAGCACAGGTTGGAATAAAAATCCCCTCCCTTTGCTACATGAAACTGGATGACCTAAACATTGAAAACAAACCCGGTGGGTGCAGGGTTTGCGTGGTCGAAGTAGAAGGCCGGAGAAACCTTGCACCAGCCTGTTGTACTGATGCCGCCGAAGGGATGGTTGTAAAAACCCACTCCATGCGGGCCATCCATGCCCGCAGGACGGTGGTAGAACTCATTCTGTCGGATCACCCGACCGACTGCCTGAAATGTGCCAAGGCTGGAAATTGCGACCTGCAGAGCATGGCACAACACCTCGGAATCAGAGAAATACATTTCGAGGGAGAACAATCGACCTTTCGCGAAGATACTTCACCTGCCATCATTCGTGAACTTGACAAATGCATTCGTTGCCGCCGGTGCGAGATGATGTGCAACGAAGTACAAACAGTCGGGGCCCTTTCGGCCATCAACAGGGGTTTCAATGCCGTCATCTCTCCCGCATTTGAAATGAACCTCGACCATTCCGTCTGCACCTACTGCGGACAGTGTGTAGCAGTATGCCCTACCGGAGCCTTGACTGAAGTCGACCATACAGGCGCGGTCATCAGGGCGCTTTCTAATCCGTCAAAAACCGTTATCGTTCAAACTGCTCCTGCTGTTCGTGCAGCATTGGGCGAAGAATTTGGCAACGAGCCAGGCACCCTGGTTACCGGCAAGCTTGCTGCTGCCCTGCGCCGGCTTGGGTTTAACCATGTCTTCGACACCGATTTTGCTGCCGACCTGACTATCATGGAAGAGGGAACAGAGCTCCTCAACCGTTTGACTGCCTTCCTTGGAGGAGACAAGGAGGTAAAACTCCCGATGCTAACCTCCTGCTGTCCGGCATGGGTGAAGTTCTTCGAACACCAATTTCCTGACCTGAAGGATATTCCATCCAGTGCAAGATCCCCTCAGCAGATGTTTGGATCCATCGCCAAAAGCTATTTTGCGGAGAAAATAGGGGTCGACCGCAAAGATCTCGTGGTGGTCTCCATCATGCCTTGCGTAGCCAAAAAATACGAATGCAGCCGCGAGGAGTTCTCTGTGAATGGCAATCCGGATGTGGACTTTGCCTTAACCACCCGTGAGTTGGCCCAACTGATAAACCTCGCCAACATTGATTTCAAGTCACTGCCGGATGAAGAGTTTGACCATCCGATGGGTGAATCAACAGGTGCGGGTGTCATCTTTGGTACCACCGGAGGAGTCATCGAAGCAGCGGTTCGTACTGCCTATGAAGTATTCACCGGTAAAAAACTCGAGAGATTGGATTTCAAGGAATTGAGAGGAATGGAGGGATTGCGACATGCCACTATCGATTTCGACGGTCTGCCAATTCACATAGGCATCGCCCATGGACTTGGGAATGCCCGAAAATTGCTCGAAGATATCCAGAAAGGAAAGAGCCAATTCCATGCCATTGAAATCATGTCGTGCCCCGGAGGATGCATTGGAGGAGGTGGCCAGCCTTACCACCATGGAAATGCGGAGATCCTGAAGAAACGCCAAATGGCACTCTACCGCGAAGATTCCGGAAAATTTATTCGCAAATCGCACGAGAATCCCTACATCACTAAATTGTATGAGGAGTTTCTGGGAGCCCCGATGAGCGAAAAATCACATCACCTTTTGCATACAGAATATTTTGACAGGAGCAAGAAGTAAATGGGAAAATGAAATAAAATGTAATTGGTGGAAATAAATTGTAACAGATCGGATTATATAAAATATTCAAGATGCCAAAAATAAAATTATCACAAAGAACCATTGAGATTGTCAGGGAAATTTGTGCCTCGTTCGAAAACAACGAAGGAGAACTGATCAACATCCTGCACGAAGCCCAGCACAAACTGGGCTATCTCCCTGCTGAAGTTCAGGAGCTTATCGCGAATGAGCTGAACATGTCGGTTGCAAAAGTTTATGGGGTAGTTACTTTTTACTCTTTTTTCAACATGATACCTCAGGGTGAATTTCCAATCTCAGTCTGTATGGGAACCGCTTGCTATGTTAGGGGAGCCGAACAGATTCTTCATGAGATCAAGAGGCAGCTCAACATTGAAGTGGGACAGTCGACTCCCGACGGAAAATTCTCCCTCAACTGTCTGCGCTGCGTTGGCGCCTGCGGATTAGCTCCCGTTGTCATGGTTGGTGAAAAGGTCTACGGGCGGGTTGCTCCGCAACAAGTAAGGAAGATCATCGCCGAATACCAGGAGGGGTGCGTGAAACCGGAGAAACATGAGATGTAAGAAGTGACTAAAGTGAACTTAAGTGAACTAGAGTGACTAGAGTTGGGAACTCCTGGCTTTGGTCGCTTCTTGTTTGGGCTCTCTACAAATTTCAATTCTGTGAGCGCTAAGGAAGGTACTAATCAATCTGGCTTAAATACTTTAGTCACTTTAGTTCACTCTAGTCACTTTAGTCACTTCTTGCATGATGAATTTCATGTTTTTAGATTGGCCTTATACCTAACTTTAGTCACTTTAGCTCACACTAGTCACTTTAGTCAATCCTACCATGCAACTCCCTGCCGCCGAACCTTATAAAATCAAGATGGTAGAACCCATCTACCTCAGCACCAGAACAGAACGCGAACAGTGGATCCGGGAGGCCAAATACAACCTTTTCAACCTCAGAAGTGAACAGGTGTACATCGACTTGCTCACCGACAGTGGAACGGGAGCGATGAGTGACCGTCAATGGGCTGCCATCATGACCGGAGATGAGAGTTATGCAGGTTCCTCTTCCTATTACCACCTGAAAGATGTCATCAAAGATCTTTTTGGATTCGACTACTTTCTTCCGACGCATCAGGGACGTGCTGCTGAAAATGTTCTGTTCTCAGTGCTGGTAAAGGATGGAGACCTGATACCCGGCAATTCGCATTTTGATACCACAAAAGGGCATATCGAATTCCGCCATGCAACTGCCGTGGATTGTACTATTCAGGAATCATTTGAACCATCGAACCTTCACCCTTTCAAAGGAAATGTGGATATTGATCTTTTAAGAGAAGTACTCGAGAGTAACCCTATCGAACACATTCCGTTTATCATTCTCACCATTACCTGCAACTCTTCCGGAGGCCAACCAGTCTCCATGCAAAACATCCGTGAGGTCAAAGCATTGGCCAACGAATACAACATTCCGCTTCTCTTTGATTCTGCACGATTTGCCGAAAATGCATGGTTTATCTCACAACGTGAAGCCGGCTATCAGCATAAAACCATTAGGGAAATCGTTCTGGAAATGTATTCTTATGCCGATGGAATGACCATGAGCAGCAAGAAGGACGGGATTGTCAACATCGGTGGGTTTATTGCCACACGCCGCAAAGATTGGTACGACCAGGCTTGTACTTTCAACATCATGTTTGAAGGATTTGTTACCTATGGCGGAATGGCAGGCCGCGACATGAATGCCCTGTCTGTGGGTCTGATGGAAGCTACTGAGTCTGATTACCTTGCGAGCCGTATCGGACAGGTTCAATACCTGGGAGAACAGCTTTCCGGATACGGCATCACCGTTCAACAACCCTACGGAGGCCATGCCATTTTTGTGGATGCGAGGGCATTTCTCCCCCATGTTCGTCAGGAAGAGTTTATCGCCCAGACGCTGAGCATTGAACTATACCTTGAGGCAGGAATAAGGGCGGTTGAAGTGGGAACCATCATGGCCGACCTTGATCCTGTGACACTGGAAAACCGTTATCCGAAACTGGAATTTATGCGTTTGGCCATCCCGCGAAGGGTCTATACCAATCTACACCTCAATGTCATTGCCGTCGCACTTAAGAACGTTTACGACCGCCGGCACGAAATCAAATCAGGTTACCGTATCATTCAGGAAGCCCCCATTCTGAGACACTTTACGGTAGAATTGGAACCTGTTAAAATGTGAAAATGATCGCAACGCACAACTGCTCTCTTAATTTTCACATTTCCCAATTTTCACATTTTAATAATTTTATGTTATATTTGTACAATAAGTATTAATTTTTGTTAATTATTATTCTGTTTTTTATGAGCAGAATTTTTTGGGGAGTTCCATTACTGCTTTTGTTTTTGGCGCCTCTGCCTGGCCTAAACTTTTTGTACAAAATATCTTTCGCCCTTGATAAATCCCCTATTATCAAAGGGAGGGTAATCGATGCCGAAACAAAAGCCAGCATAGAATTTGCCAGTATCTCGCTCTTTCATCATTCCGACACAATTTCTTCTCAAATTACCGCTACCAATGCAAAAGGTGAATTCTCATTCAGTAATCTTAAGGCCGGCAATTACATAGTAACAGTCCACTATATGGGGTTCAAGGACTTCACTTCGCAACCCATTCCCTTGTCAGAAAAAACTGGCGAAATAAGGTTGGAACCAATTTCCCTGGAAATAGAATCGCAGTCGCTCCGTGAGATCGCCATCACATCAAATATCAGGAAGCCAGTCTATCAGCCAGAAAAAAGGATCATCTATGTAGAAAACCAGATGTCCGGTGCCGGAGGATCGGCATATGATCTTTTGTTCAAACTTCCTTCAGTAACCCAAAAACCTGACGGACAAATTGCGATTCACGGCAACCCTAATCTGCTTGTATTCATCAACGGAAAACCATCTTCGATGAAAGGTGCTGATTTACTTGAGTATACATCTGCTTCGGAAGTAAGACGGATTGAGCTAATCACCAGTCCATCAGCCAAATATGATGCGTCTGGATCGGGAGGGATAATTAACCTGATCACTAAAAAAAATACCCTGGATGGGTTCAATGGAATAGTGCAGGCATCTGTCGATCATCTGGGTGGATTTAGCTCAGATGTTTTGCTGAATTACAAACGCAACAAATTAAGCTTTTTTGCTGGCCTTGACAACACCAAAAGAAAAAACAAAGGGGATGTTGATTATGTCACAAAATATACTTCCGACCAGTCTCTCTTTACCCAAACCGGGTTACAGCAATCAGCCCGCACCAATATAGGATTCAGGACCGGTTTTGATTATCTTCCCACTCGCAATGATAAAATTTCATTTACCGGTCATACAGGCACTTTTGAAACCACCAACAACGGCGACTGGAAAACAGTTAAATCAGGGGGTACGGCATATATTGGAGCCACTCAAAATATATCTATGGATAACAACGACCGCAATGGTCATTACAGTGGTGCGGATGTTACCTATGAACATAAATTTAAAGAACCCGGCAAATTAATTTCAATTTCAGCGCTTTGGAACAACCTGAATTACGATGATCACTATTTGAACCTGGTAAGTGACATGTCTGGAACAGAGACAATGAAGCAGACGACCCGCCTTGACAAAAGATTCAACAATTATCAAATCAACGCCGATTTTACTGCCCCGATTGGGAAAACCAGCAACCTTGAACTTGGCACTCAGCTCTCTTTCAACAACGAACAGGAAGGCTATCAATCTGAACTCAGTAACCCACCACCGCCTGTTTTGAACAGTCAGGAGACACATTTCAACGGTATGATCGGAGCAGGATATGGAACCTGGCAGTTTAAAATCAAACGGTTAGAGCTAAAAGCCGGGTTGCGGGCAGAATATCTTAACCGCGAGATGAAAACCTTGTACGACAGGTTCCCTCTGCACCAATTTGATCTCTATCCATCACTGAACAGCTCATTCCAAATAGATTCTACGCAACAGATCCTTCTAAATTACTCAAGGAGAACCGATCAGTTGAAAACCATTCAGCTTGATCCCCTGCCGCGTTGGTACAATTTTTATAACGTCATGTTGGGAAATCCTGACTTGAAAAACGAGATTACAGACAAAATTGCCATTGATTACCTCCTCAACTTTCGAAAACTGACATTGGTAAATGAACTCTATTTTTACAATACCACCAACAAAATTGAGGTAATACAATCCATCTATCGTGATCGCATTATTCAGAACCGCACGGAAAACATGGGTAGTGAAAAGACATTAGGACTCGAAATCAATGCAATTTGGTCTGCCACAAATTGGATGCAAATAAGTGCCAAACTTGACTTCATCGATTCACAGCTGGATGTCAGGCTCGCTCAGATTGCACAACAAAAGAGATACCAACAGTGGTATTCTGTAACTACGGCCGATTTTACCATAAGCCCCACCTTTAGGTTGCAACTCGATTTTTACTACATCGGACCGGCAATGACCGCACAAAGCAACGTTGATCAAGGTTACATGGCCGGTTTAACTGTCCGAAAGACCTTTCTGAACAGAAAACTGATATTTACACTATCAGGAAGGGATGTTCCGGGCTTTTACAAAAAAGTTGAACATATTCAGGGGGCTGGTTTCAACCAGGTGATGACGATGCAGAACAATTTCCCGATTCGCTTCTCCGTTTCTTACAAGTTCAACCATTACAACCGAGATGAGCGGAGAACTGCAAAGTCCCCACCTGTTGAATAATATTTAAACCAATCATTTACCAGACTATTTCTCTCATTTCCACATTTTCAAATTTCCACATTTTCAAATTAATATTCTTCTTTTTATAATTTATTTAATACAATTACTACTAAATTAAAATTAAATTCCGACTTTTGATGCCATTATAAATCTGTGCACGAATAATGATTGAGAATTTAAAACATCAGGTTTACAAAGCTAGCCTGAAACTATTGGAGCAAGGATTGGTGATCTACACTTGGGGAAATGTGAGTGCCATCGACCGAAAAAAAGGGCTGGTCGTTATCAAACCGTCGGGAATCTCCTATGACGAAATGGTCCCTGGTGATATGGTTGTGGTCGATCTTAACGGCAAAATCATATCAGGCGATCTCAAACCATCATCCGACACCAACACCCACCTTGTATTGTATCAGAATTTTCCATTGATTGGCTCCATCATGCATTCCCATTCAGAATATGCCAGTTGCTGGGCCCAGGCAGGTCTGGGAATCCCACCTCTTGGCATCACCCATGCCAATTTTTTTAACGGAGAAATACCATGCACGAAACCTCTTTCTGCAAAGCAGATGGAGGGAGACATCGAAACCGAAACAGGTAAGATCATCGTCGAAACTTTTAAAGCTTCCGCTCTGGATCCAATGCGCATTCCGGGAGTTTTGGTTTACGGTCATGGCCCTTTCTGTTGGGGCAAAGAGGTTCAAAATGCGTTCGATCATACTGTCGTCCTTGAAAAAGTGGCACGAATGGCCTACCGTACCCGCCAGCTGAACCCGATGAATCCCGTAGAAAAAAAAATCCTGGATCGCTACTTTTTTGATTGATAAATTCCTTCGATATTTTACCTTTTTAGTTCGGGCTTTAGCCACAAAATTTCTACCAAGAGAAGTAATTCAGTTAAAAGAAATGACACAAGTCACAATGGATTGCTTCACACATCGCTCCATCCCGATCCTCATCATTACAGGTTATGGCAGCAAGGATGGCGGGGATTTTTTGAGTTGTGGAAATGCAACAGATTGCTTCCCGCTCGTGCCTCGCGGTCGCAATGACGGTATGCTTTTGATTTTGTAAGGGTGGAGAGAAGGAGGCGGGTCTTCAGTTTTCGGTGATAGAAAAATCGCCGCCCGCCTCCTTCTCTCCACCCTCACCTCCAAAAAAATGATCCGTCATTGCGAGGAGGAACGACGAAGCAATCTATTAATATACAGTCAAATACACTGAGATCATGTTATGACAATATTTGATGATAGATCGTTGCACATTCCCTTTATGAAAGTTTTGCATCAAAGTCAAGCAATCTCGACTATTATTATGAAACTATTCCCATTGCTTTAGTTAAATTGCAGGTACGCAACTAAAATAAAATGTCCTTCGTATCTACTTGTTTTTTAACCATATAATCACAATCTAAAATTCCATCCCATGCAAAATTTTGAATTCTACAATCCGGTAAATATTGTCTTCGGACAGGGTCAAATCAAGAAATTGAGCCAATTGGTGCCTTCCGGTACTAAAATCATGCTCGCATATGGCGGTGGCAGTATCTTCAAAAACGGCGTTTATGATCAGGTAAAAGCAGCCCTTCCGGGAATAAACATGACCGAATTTGGTGGGATTGAACCAAATCCGCGGTATGAAACGCTGATGAAAGCCGTTGAAGTAGTCAAAGAAGAAAAAATCGCTTTCATACTGGCAGTAGGCGGTGGCTCAGTACTGGACGGAGTAAAATTTATCGCCGCGGCGGCCTTGTGGGAAGAGGGAGATCCCTGGAATTTCCTCACCGACCGCAAGCTCGTTGTCACAAAAGCCATTCCGTTGGGCAGCGTAATGACCCTTCCTGCTACCGGTTCCGAAATGAACGGCAACTCAGTGGTAACACGCCTTTCAACGCAAGAGAAGCTGGCATTCAACGCCGATGCGGTATTGCCGCTCTTCTCAATTCTTGATCCGACTGTGGTATTTTCCCTGCCGGAGAGGCAAGTGGCCAACGGAGTGGTCGACGCCTTCGTCCATGTCATGGAACAGTACCTTACCTACCCTGTTGATTCGCCCATTCAGGATCGATTCGCGGAATCCATTCTTGTAACCTTGATCGAAGAAGGGCCCAAAGTTTTGGCCAATCGGAGTGATTATGATGCCGCGGCCAACTTTATGTGGGCTGCCACCATGGCCCTGAATGGACTGATAGGTGTCGGGGTTCCACAGGATTGGGCTACCCACACAATAGGTCATGAACTCACCGCATTTCACGGCATCGACCATGCCCGCACCCTGGCTGTCGTTTTACCGGGAATTATGCAGGTGAAAAAGGAAAGCAAACGCGAGAAACTGTTACAGTATGGCGAACGGGTTTGGGGTGTGAGGGAAGGAACTGTCAATGAAAGAATTCAACACACCATCCAAAAAACAGTAACCTTCTTCGAATCATTCGGCATTCCAACAAAACTCTCTGCGTACAACATCGGGACCGATTTTATTCCGGTTATCTGCCAACGCTTCACGGATAGGGGAATCAAAGGGATTGGTGAAAAGGGAGATCTTACTATTGAGCAGATTGCGGAAGTACTAACATTGCAGCTCTAGTCTGGAATTACAAATTACAAATTACAAATTAAAGATGTATGGGTACCCGAACAAGGAATTTTCTGCTTCTGCCCCTAATTTTTGATTTGTAATTTTTAATCTTTAATTCCTAATTTTAGGTTTCGCAACGTCGGAGATTTGACCGCGGCGAATGCGACGACCAACAGCGTCATCGCCCCACCAAAGATTACTGAGGGAACCAACCCCATCAAACCTGCCGCAACTCCCGATTCGAAGGCGCCAAGTTCGTTGGAGGAGCCTATAAATATGCTGTTTACCGCTGCCACACGGCCCTTCATCTCATCGGAAGTGAATATTTGGAGGATACTTGCACGAATCACCACACTAACATCATCGAAGACTCCACTCAGGAAAAGAACGAATGCGGAGAGATAAAAATTCTTCGACAAAGCAAAAACGATCATGCTAATACCAAACCCAAAGATGGAATAAAGCAGCAACTTACCCGAATTTTTCACTGGCGGGTTAAAAGTTAATATGATAGACATAACGATAGCGCCTATCGCCGGACAAGCACGGAGGACACCCAACCCTTCGGGGCCAACTTTTAGAATGTCGGAAGCGAAAACAGGTAGCATTGCCACTGCTCCGCCAAAAAGTACGGCAAACATATCCAGTGTGAATGCGCCTAAAAGTATTTGGTTATTGAAGACATAGTGAATACCCTCCTTCATCCTGGCAAAGATGCCCTCAGTACTGCCTTCAGGAATGACCATTTTACCCGGACTTTTAATAAACAGCAACAACAATGTACAAGTCAAATAGATGAAGAAAACCAGGGAAAGGGCCGGAAGAACACCAAAAAAACCATAGACCAATCCACCCAATGCCGGACCTGTTACTGCTCCAACCTGCCAGGTGGTGCTGCTCCAGGTTGCTGCACCGGTAAGCAAACGCCTGGGAACCAGTTGCCCCAACAGTGCAGTATTTGCAGGCATCAGAATCCCGCGGCTTAGCCCTGTCAGAAAAATGGTCAGATAGATCGGCCAAACACCAAACAGCCGATGGAAATCGTAGGATGGCAGGCTGTAAACTGCCAGGATCAGGGAACCCAGCAACAGCAGAAATGTAGTGTAAAAGATAATTTTCTTCCGGTCCCATATATCGACAAAATGGCCGGCAAAAAGTGCGATACTTACTTGCGGAATTACTTCCGTTAGACCAATCATTCCAAGCGAGAGCACGCTTTTGGTTATGTTGTACAACAACCAGCCCACCACCACCGACTGCATCAGCGTTGCCGAAGTCATCAGGAAACGGTATGCCATAAATAGCCTGAAATTCCGGATGTGCATTACCTCAAAAGCCTCATTCGAGAATATTTTCTTCATTGCGCTAAATTAATGTGAAAATACGATAATGTGAAAATTGGGAAATCTATTAACCCCACCCAACCACTAATGACACAAATGGACACAAATAACCCCAGCCTTACCTCAGATTATACAAATTACACAGATTAAAGAAAATATCAATTCCACTGTTTCCCCACTTCATGGTTCAAGTATCCGTAAACTTGGGATGACACCACTCCCCCCGTCTTCCTGGTCGTCCTAAGTCATCCAAGTCGTCCCAGTCGCCCCATCATTTCTTCCGTGGGGCTACAGGGCATCCCTCACAGGACTTCCCGCACCCGCCGCAGGGGTCAGGTTTGGATATATTGCGGATGGATTGATAAGCTTTGTATCCTACCAGGACTGCTGCCGCTAAAACAAGTATATAAACAATGATCTCTTGCATAATATCGGTGTTATATGAAGAACAAAGCAATGTGATAAGTCAGGAAAGCCCCGATCCAGGCTGCTGCCGTCGTATAGACTACCGTGAATAGCGCATATTTCCAGCTCCCCGATTCGCGTTTGATCGAAGCAATCACTGCGATGCAAGGGAAATAAAGTAGCACAAAGACCAGAAATGCCAAAGCAACTGCTTGGTTAAAAACCGGTTCTCCAGTTTTGGGTCCAGTTTCGTACAACTGTTTCTGGAGTCGTGTTTGCAGCATCTCATTCTTGTGTTGGTCGTTTTCCGTACCGTAAAGTACGGCCATGGTTCCAATTACGATCTCCTTGGCAGGAATTCCAGCTATCAATGAGACGCCCATTCTCCAGTCGAATCCCAACGGACGAATCACTGGTTCTATGGCATGTCCGATTCTGCCCAGATAGGATTGCTCCATATGTGAAACCTTTGGCGCCGTAACATTCACGGTCGTGGGTGAAGGTGAAACTTGCGCATCTTTGGCACTGCGTGGAAAATACTCCAGCGCCCAGATCAGCACCACGGCGACCAAAATCGTACCGCCGATTTTTCTAAGGTATTGACTGGCCTTGTCCCACATATGCAGCAGCGAATTTTTCATCAATGGCATCCGGTAAGGTGGCAATTCCATCACAAAGGGTGTCTCTTTTCGCTTGAACACTGTCTTGTTCAAAAGTTTGGAAAACAGGATAGCTACTGCAATGCCAAGAAGGTAAATCCCGATAAATACCAATGCCGGATAGTTAGGAAAAAAGGCCGAGATCAAAACCACGTAAACCGGTAACCTGGCAGAACAGGACATAAACGGTATAATCATCATGGTAAGAAGCCTGTCGCCCCGGTTTCGGATCGTTCGCGTAGCCATAATGGCCGGGACATTGCAGCCGAATCCCATCACCATGGGGATAAACGAGCGGCCATGCAGTCCCATCTTGTGCATCAGCTTGTCCATGATAAAGGCAGCCCGGGCCATGTAGCCGGTATCTTCCATCAGTGAAATGAAGAAAAAGAGAATCAGGATATTTGGCATAAAAACGATCACACTTCCCAATCCCCGGATAATTCCATCAATCAACAGATCTTTTAACATGCCATTGCCTATAACTGAAACCAGACCATCTGAAATCCAGGTGATCCCCTTCATGATCCATTCAGTTGGAAGTGCTCCAAGGGCAAATGTGGCATAAAAGGTAAAAAACATCAAAGCCAAGAAAATGGGGAAGCCTATATACTTACCTGTCATGACCTTGTCAATCTTCTCCGTGGTGATGGACCTGTTCATTACCCCGGGCTGGTAACACTCTTTCAGAGCCCCGGTAATAAAACCATATTTGGCATCTGTAATAAGCTGTGAACTCTCATCGCTGAGTCGCGATTCGAGCCGGACGATCTCATGCTCGGTGATCTCTTTGATGGATTGATAATTGGATGATGATTCCAGAACATTCAATGCATCAGGATCCTTACCGATCAAACGGATAGAAAGGTATCGCGAAGAAAATGTCGCAGTAAGAGGCTTGTCTTTTTTGATCTCTTTGCGGATGAGATCAATTGATTTCTCCATCTCCTCGCCATAGTGAATGTGAATGTGCCTTACAATTGGATTCCTATCCTCGTAAACCTCAATCAGCTCATTTAAAAGATCGTCCAGTCCCTCTCCTGTGCTAGCCGTAGTCGGAATAATCGGAATACCTGTAAGTTTGCTTAGTTTTTTAATCTTCAACTTAGAACCGCTAGCCAATAGATCGTCGAACATGTTCAAGGCGATCACCACCTTGATATCCATGTCGATCAGCTGTGTTGTCAGGAAAAGATTGCGCTCGAGATTGGAGGCATCCACCACATTGACTACGATATCAGGCATTTCCAGCAGAATGAAATTTCTCGTATAGAGTTCTTCCGGAGTATAACTTGTCAGTGAATAAATGCCTGGAAGGTCGGTAAGATCTATTTGGTACCCGTTTTTCTCAAGGGTAGATTTTGTCGCATCTACCGTGACTCCGCTGTAATTGCCAACGTGCTCCTTGGAGTTGGTAACCCGGTTGAACAGTGTGGTTTTGCCGCAGTTGGGATTTCCAACCAGAGCAACACTGATCATGCGCCCTTTTTCTTTGGCTGAGATCTTTAACTCCTCCAGATCGATAGTGCCATCATAAACATGAGGGTGCAGCAACAGGGACTCTTCGGGTGTGACCACCTCAATAAGTCCGGCTTCCACTCGCCGAAGGGAGACATTGTATCCCATCAAACGATATTCAACAGGGTCTTTGAATGGGGCATTCTTTAGCACCGAGACCTCCTTGCCGGCAACAAACCCCATTTCTGAGATTCTTCTTCGGAAAGAACCATGTCCCAATACCTTGGATATCACTACAGTCCTGTTTTCGCTTACTTCAGATAACCGCACTCCTTAAGTTTATTAAGAATAATTATAAATAGAGTGCAAATATACTCTAATTTAGATAATGTGGAAATTGGAAAATGTGAAAATGTGAAAATGAACGTCACGAACGAATGCTGTTTAATTCTCACACTTCCACATTTTCCAATTTTCACATTATCCTTTCCAATTTTTGCGTTAAAAAACCCCTCCTGCCTGCGCAGAAAGGGGTTTCATCAATTTACACGCTACTTTTCAGGAGTCTATGAAAAAACCTGAATATCTTTGGTTATTCGATTCTTGGTGGTCTTTTGAATCCGCCACGTTTGGAGACAATGACAGATCCTGTGATGATGGCTAAACAGATTACTCCGGTCAGCACCAGGCCGAAGGAGAATTGACCGGGCTTCTGATAGGCAATCAATACCGGCGCGGCCAGCAAGGATACCAGATTGATTACTTTGATCATTGGGTTCAATGCTGGTCCGGCGGTGTCTTTCAATGGATCTCCGACTGTATCGCCTACAACTGCAGCATGGTGAGCTTCAGAACCTTTTCCTCCATACAATCCATCTTCAATGGTTTTCTTGGCGTTATCCCAGGCACCTCCTGAACCGGCCATAAAAACGGCCAGCAATTGTCCCGATAAAATAACCCCTCCAAGGAATCCGCCAAGAGCTTCAACACCTAAAAGACTTCCAACCAAGATTGGAGAGAGAACAGCGATGAGTGCAAGCGGGATCAGCTCTTTTTGAGCGGCAACTGTACAGATGTCTACAGCGCGCTGATAGTCAGGTTTCACAGTTCGTTCGATGATACCGGGAATTCTGAACTGACGGCGAACCTCCTCAACGATCATGGCAGCCGCACGGGTTACCGCGTTGATGGTAAGTGATGAGAACAACCATGGAATGGTACCCCCGATCAACATCCCGATGAATACCATCGGCATTGAGATGCGGATACCTGTCTCAATCAGCTGCTGGCTCTTTTCGAAGCCAAGTTGTATCTGAACATTGCTCACATCGGTGATGAATGATCCGAATAGCGCAACCGCTGCGATTACAGCCGAACCGATGGCTACACCTTTGGTAATGGCTTTGGTTGTATTACCGGTAGAGTCGAGCGAATCCATAATCTTGCGGGCATCCTTGTCGAGATGTGACAACTCTCCCACTCCATTGGCATTGTCGGCAATCGGACCAAAAGCGTCCATCGCGACATTGTTTCCTGTTAAGGTGAGCATACCGATACCGGTCATCGCTACCCCATAAAGTACATATACCAAAGGCATTCCATTGTAGATAATCACGGCAGAGGGAATGGTCAGGGCGATCACGATAGTTTGCCAAACGGCCACTTCGAATCCATAGCTTAAACCTTTGAGCAACAAGGTAGCAGAGCCAGTTTTCGCGTTTCTGGCAATGTCTTTCACTGGATGATAGTTCCCATCGGTAAAATGTTTGGTGATTTCATCCAGCACAATGGCCAGGATGATACCCATCACCACAGAAAGGAATGATTTCCAATCGTGCAGGTAGAAATAAGAAACGATTCCGAAAAGTACAATACTGATGGCAGCAGAGGTATAGAAACCTTTGTTGATGGCTTTCAGGGCATTTTGTGTCTTGGCCTCTTTGTTCCCCTTCACCAAATAGGTTCCGATGATGGAAGAGAGCACGCCGATGCCACGAACCAGCAAAGGGAAGATAATCCAGGATAGATCTAAGGTAGTCATGTAGAGTACAACTCCGAGGATCAAAGTGGAGACGATGGTCACCTCGTACGATTCGAAGATATCTGCGGCCATACCGGCACAGTCACCCACGTTATCACCAACGAGGTCGGCAATTACTGCGGCGTTTCGTTCATCATCCTCGGGCAGACCGGCTTCCACTTTACCGACAAGGTCGGCGCCAACATCTGCTGCTTTGGTGTAGATTCCTCCGCCCACCCTCATGAAGAGTGCCAGCAGCGTACCACCAAAACCAAATCCCAGTAGGGTATCGGGAGATGCAACGCCAAAAAACATAAAGATGAGGGTACCTCCAAGAAGACCAAGTCCGTCGGTCAACATTCCGGTT